>Ga0194135_10000004_pt1 | contig 230733 bp, 165 predicted proteins | sample LitLau_LLRF_2013_FD_134024 | JGI IMG/M metagenome (GOLD analysis project Ga0194135, IMG submission 134024) | Freshwater sediment microbial communities in response to fracking from North America - Little Laurel Run_MetaG_LLRF_2013 (version 2) | ecosystem: Environmental > Aquatic > Freshwater >...
GTTTTAGAAATCAAATGTTGATTAAAAGTAAAAAACTTACATTATCAGTAGAAGCAGGATTAAAAAAACAGAATTAAAATATCTTTAAAAAAATATTTTTTTTTAAACGTAAATTCTGACCAATGATTTTTTTTAATGCCTTTTATCATCAGTCTTAAGCGTTTAAATGAAAATTAAACTTCAATTCATTCAAAAAGTAGAGTATAGTTCTAAATTTGAATTTTATTGTTTTGGATTCCAATGATTTAAAACTAAATCCCGATTGTATTTATTAATATCAGCTTTTTTTAACTGATGTGACCAGGACACTCTTTGAGATAAATCTTTTGCACTTGAACCTTTACTTCCAAATTCGGCATAATAAGCCGTCTTGTCTTTATCAGGAAATCTGCTATCAATCCATTCGTTCCAGCCTTCCGGAATGATGTGCGAGCCAATATCAGTATTAATAAAAACAGTTTGGGCATAAGGCCTCCAGGGTCTTCCGAGAAAAACTTTATCGACCGTATTATCTTTTGCAATAAGTTTACAATCTGTAAAAACAAATCCATACGCCTGACCTTTTAGAGTTGAAGCTGCGGTGATATACGAGTTCGTTAAACTTTCAATAGTGCATTTATAAAAATAAGCCGTTGCAGCACCGAATATAAAATCGGTTGTGCCGCTGATGAAACAATTTTCAAAATAAGTTCGGATATTTCCTTCTGATAAATACAGCGTATCCTGATTGCCTAGCAGATTGCAGTTTTTCACGACAACCCTGTCACTTTTTATATGCAGCGCCACGGCCTGTCCTACTCTTCCTGCGGTATTTTCGACAGTTAGATTTTCGAGTGTACAGTCATTTCCCTGAATTAAAAATGAATATGACGTAGAAGTTCCAAATTCTTTTTTGCCAGATGCATCAATTTCTCTTAATGGTTTTCCCGAATAATCATCAAATGAAATGATGGTTTTGTTTCTATCAATTCCTTTTAAAGTAATGAATGTTTTAGAAATCGGAATTACCAACTTTTCTACATATTTGCCCGGCTTTATAGTAATAACAACCCGTTTTTCTGAATGGTCTTTCACATTATTAACTGCTTCCTGAATGGTCTTAAAATCGCCGGAACCATCCTGAGCAACACTTACTGCAAAACGATTATCAAGCGTTTGAGCTGATAAAGAAAATGTTATTAAAAATAAAGCCAGAATATATTTCATAGTTTTTAATAGTTTAAGTTTTTAGACAAAATTTACCTGTAGAGACGCACTGCAGTGAGTCTAACGTAACGTACCATTATGATTGATATACGTCTCTACGAAAAAACAGGAATCTATAATTTTAATGTGAAAGCCAAACAGACATTTCGCCTTTGCCTTCATTTCCCCACGCAAAATAAGGAATCAATCTTATTGAATATTCTTTTCCTTTATTTTTTGATAATGGTGTATAGAGTTTTTTATCCCATACGGTTTTATCATTTATAAATGAATCAGCGTAAATGCATATCATAGTCCTATAATCTACCTCACAATATTTAGTCATAAATTTTGAATTCAAATTCAGTACAACATCATTTACACTTGTATTTGCAGGCATTCCATTTGATTCTAAACAGTAAACAATCGGACCTCTTTTTACTGCGACCTGATTTTTAACTTCTTCAACTAATGGATTGGCTTCCATTAATTCAACCGGCATTGGAAGATTTAATTCGATCACATCTCCTTTTTTCCATTTTTGGCTTAATTTTAAATAAGCTCCCGAAACTATTTTATCATTAATTTGTGAATTATTAACTGAAACCGAAGCATTCTGACTCCAGCCCGGAATTCTTAAAAAGAAATTCTGCAAATCTTTTGGCGCTTTTACGATTTTCAAAGTTATTTTTCCATCCCAAGGATAATTGGTTTGCTGTTCAATTTCAATTTCTTCTCCGTTTAAAGATTTTGTTTTCAATTGATTACTTCCGTATAAATTCACATACAAACCTTCTTTCGAAATATTGTAAGCATAATTTCCAACTTCGGCAACAGTTCTGGTTACGTTTGGTGCACAACAGTTTGATAAGGCGATATATCCTTCGCGCTCATTTCCCCATCTTTGGTGAAATGGCAAATCGTTTGAAACATTCAGCGGATTATTATAAAGGAATTTTTCTCCTTCTAAATCCATTCCTGATAAAACGCTGTTGTACAAAGCCAGTTCGACAATATCAGCATATTTAGCATCTCCGGTAATTTGAAGCATTCTCCAGTTCCATAAAACGTTTCCAATATTAGCACAGGTTTCAGTATGAGCGGTTGCATTTGGTAATTGAAAAGGACGGCCGTAAGCCTGATGAATTTTCTGTACATCGGCCGGATTATAAGAAGTTCCGTCTGGTGAAACTCCGTCGTACAAAGAACCGCAAGCTCCGGTAATATACATTTTACGGTACGTTACATCATCCCAAATGGATTCCAGATTGTCTAACAATTTCTTTTCTCCCGTTTCTGCATACAAATCGGCAACTCCTGCATACAGGTAATTCGCTCTTACGGCATGCCCCATTGCAGTAGTCTGCTGTCTAAACGGAATTCGGTCCTGATTATCATCAGTTCCGTCATTTGTAGTTCCTCTTATATCAATTAAATTATTGGCCAATTCCAGATATTTCGGATTTTTAGTAGTTCTGTATATTTCGACAATTCCCATATAATGTGATGGGCAAATCGCATTTCGAGCCAATTCCGGCGACGCTTTTTTATAGAAATCATACAAGAAATCAGCAACTCCTTTTGCAATATTTAGAAAATTGGTTTTTCCTGTGGCCCGATAATGAATACAAGCTGCAGTCATTAAATGCCCCATATTATATTTCTCAAAACCCAATTGTTTTTTAACTTCTTCCGGGCCAAGAGTTCCCCAGCGTTCGTCGATTAAAACGGGTGTATGAATGTAGCCGTCTTTGCGCTGTACTTTCGCGAAAAGCGCAATAGCTTTGTCCATTTCCTGATCGAGTTTTTTGTCTTTTGTAACCGCATACGTTGCTGCCATTCCTTCAAAAATCTTGTAGAAATCACCATCATGAAACGAAGGCCCTTTAAAAACTCCTTTACTCAAACCTGCCGCAATTTCGAAGTTTTTATAGGCATGCGAAATCGAATCGTTATGATACAAATCCCACATATATGGCAGTGTATTTTTAGTTTCTACATCAAATTGTTCTTTCCAGAAACCGTTGGTCCATTTTACATCTTGCAATCCCACACTTTGTAATTTCGAATACGGACTTTCTGAATTGGCAACCAAACCTTTATTCTGAGCTGAAATAATACTTGAAATAAGTAAAGTTGATATAATGATTTTCTTTTTCATTTTTTAATTGTGATGATTTTGTAACGCTGATAAAACGGGATTACCTCAGGCAAAACGGGGATTAAGACGAATTTTTATCTGTTTGATCTGCTAAATCTGAATACTCTAATTTTTCAGGCTCATTTCGCAGATTTTAGCATATTATTTTTTTTGATTTGCTTCCTTTTGAATTAAAATCTGAGCCGATCTGCCTAAATCTGCAAAATCTGCGTGAAATTATTATTTCACAAAGAAATTAATTGTTCTGCTCATTGAATCTCCGTCGGCATCTTTTACGGTTAGTACGAAAGAAGCGAATCCTTTTTCAACCGTTGTAAACTGAATTTCTTTTCCTTTTAAAACTACTTTTCCATTTTTTAGATCAGAGAATGTATATACAGGTTTATTTTCATAACCTTTGAAATAATCTACAGCATTTAAGACTTTTTTATCTCCAGAATTCACAAAATGATGAGGTTGTGCCAGCCAGTCTAAATAATTATCCAACTGTGTAAAACCGTCTTTGTCTGTATCCTGATTGGCATCTGAAAAATCTCCGGCTTTTGAATTTTCGTTCAGACCAAAAGCTTTTTCCCACCAATTTGGTAATCCGTCATGATCGGTATCCCAGTCTGCTGGAAGCGTTTCTGAAGCAAAGTTTGGCCATCCACCAGTATCTTGTTCGTTGTCAATCATCCCGCCAAGCCCGCTTTTACTTCCTTTAAAAGTGAAAGTTCCTTTTAAAGTTTCATCCACAATTCTATTATCATGTTTATCAAAAAACGGCTGATTTGCCCCAACATCTGAAAGAACATTTTTATATGCCGCTTTCGCTGATTGTGTTGCTACATAGGAAGGAAAAAATGGTTTATCAACAAAGGTTTCATACTGTACTATTTCTTTATTTGTCACAGTAGATTTTCTGCCTTTATCCTGAGATTTCTCATCAAAATAACCTTCCATGATATTGCCATTAAAATAATAACGCTGCATTCCTTTTCCAACGCCTTCATGCTGTGCATTCAGTGCTACAAATATCTTAGTCGAAGCTCCAGGCTTGTAATAATTATTTACAAAATTCACCTCGTTTGCGCCACCATCTGTAGTTCTTTCTCCCCAATTGTAAACCACATTATTGGTAATATCGAGTCTTCCTGTATAATAACCATCTCCGTTTAAACCACCGCCAATGCTCCAGTTACGACCATAATTATGAGCCAGTAAATTGTGATGAAAACTACCAATATCACCGCCAATTGTAGCCGCAAATCCGTGTTTTTTTCCTGCTTCATATTTATCATGCCCCGCCACATTCAGTGCTTCAGAAATTAAAGTTCGCTGCAATGAAATATGATGTGCGCCACGCGAACTAAACGATTCATCAATAGTCCAGCTAATCGAGCAATGATCAATAATACTGTAATCGGCACCTGTTAATCCCATTCCGTCAAAAGTAGTTCCACCGCCAATACGAACTTTTAAAAATCGTACAACACCATCATTTCCTGTAAGCCCTATTGGTGCTCTGCTAATCGTAATTCCTTCACCAGGAGCTGTTTGTCCGGCAATAGTGATATACGGCTGATTTGCTACTAATCTTGAAGCCAGTTTTATGTTTCCCGAAACATTAAAAACAATCGTTCTTGGTCCGATCTCCTGATTAATAGCATCACGTAAACTTCCTGGTCCGTCGTCATTTAAATTCGTTACTTCAATTACTTTTCCGCCGCGGCCTCCAACGGCATAACGACCGTAACCTTCTGCTCCCGGAAAAGCTAATTGTGCCGGTTTAAACGACCACAAATTTCCTAAAGTTACTTCCCCTTTAGTATCTACTTCATCCACTCTCCAATAATAAGTTGTTCCGGTGTATAAATCAGAAACTGTGAAACTTTTATCAGTCAGTTTTCCTTTAAATTCTTTTGAAGATTCTGTCGCATTCTCTACAGCATTTTTGTCTTCACCAAAATATAACTTATGAAATGCCACATTTTTTACTGCATCCCATTTTAAGATTAAAGTTTTAGTTACTTCAACGTGCTCATCACGATTTTTTGGTTCAGGAGTTCGTGCCTGATTCATGAGGTTTGGCGTATCAATTTCGAAACCATTGATTACAATCTGCTTTATCACATCTGGCTTTGAAGTGGGATCGATTTCAAATCGAACGATTACCTCTTTGCCTTTTTCAGCATTAAAAGTAATATATGCCATCGATGCATCTATCTTTGCATTAGCTCTCTGGCTTGCATTTACAGTTTCCTGAAGTTTTCCGTTAACGTAGATTTTTATAGGAGAAAAAGTTTTTCCTGTAATCACATCAAAAGCATTATGAAAAGTGAGAAGCGTATGTTTTCCTGCTTTTAATCCACTTATTTTCAACTCTAAATTTTCGGCTGTAACCAAACCGTCGCTTCCTAATTTATTGTAAAACGGAGCGCTCATCCCGACTTTATACCATTTTGAAGTAAAGTTTCCTTTTAATTGAAAAGACACATTATTAAATGATTTTTCTGATTCTTTTCCTTCGTTAATTACCCACGAATCATAACCCGGGTCATGAACTTCTTCTAATCGTCTCTGAAAAAAATCAAAGTCAACTTTTACTATTTGTTTATCAGTATTTTCAGCTGATTGCGCTTGTCCGTTTGCAGTCAAAAGTATTGCCAAAGCAAAAGAACTAACTAGTTTCTTTACCATTTTTATTTTTAGTTTAATTTCGTTTTTTCTGCTTCAGATTTTCCTAACAGATTTATAATGTCTTTTTTTCTTTCTTCCGGAATTATTTTAATGACTTTTAATTCGCCATTTATAAGCCTAGCCTCAACCGTTGTATTTTGTTTTGCATGCAGTTTAAAATGAACATTCCAGTCTTGTGGCCAGGCCGGAAAAAGATAAATTTTTCCATTTGCTTCCTGCAAAAGCATTTCCTGCATACCAATCATGCCTGAACCGCCCCAGTTATGATCTGGAACCCAATCAAATCCCGGACCCCAAAAGGCGGGGAAACGTCGGTTTGAATTCGCCATTTTTAAACTATTATATTTTGCAGCTTCATGGGTTAACCCCAAACGAGCCGAGAAAATATTATCCTGTTTCCAGCCCACATGGCTCCTGAATTTTAAAGCATCCGAATCGTATTTCCATGTATTCAAAGCGGTTTCTAAATCCGGTTTTCCAATGCCGTAAATTCCCCACGGATAAACAGGATACAATTGCGGAACCTCAGAATTATTAACTCTTTCCCAGGATTTAGCAGGAACCAGTACTTTGTTATTTTCGATTTGTCCGAAGTTTAAAGGTGGAATTCTCGTTTGAAATCCTTTTACATATTCTAACTCTTCTTTCGATAATTGTTGCGAAGAAAGCTGTAAAAGTTGCTCTGTAATCACCTGTAAAGCCGAAATCGTACTATTTGCATTATACGCCATTTTATAAGTTTCAGCGCCCGAACCCGGATATAAAACTAGTTTTCCGTTTCCATCCAATACTTTTCGCCCTCGTTGTTTTGCGAGATATTGATAATGTTCATCAAAAAAGCGAAGACAACTGATAATAAACGAATTGTATTTCTGAATGTCTTCTCCTGCATATTCTTTTTGTTGCAGCATCATTTGACAGAACTCCAAAACCGTATCCCATTCATATTCCAGCCACGCATTATATTCCATTCCCGAATCATAATCTGCCGGACGTTTCCATTCGTATTCTGCCGGATTTGGCAAACCGAAGTTTTCCAGTTGTTCCGTAAATGACGCTCCGTTATGATTCCAATAAACCTTGCTGCGCAATTCGGCATTTTTCTGAAGACATAAATAATAATCCAACTGCGATTTCATCATATCAAAATCACCGCTTTTTACCATCGGAAAATAAACCAGTCGCTGGTTTTGTGCAGTCATCGTTCCTCCACCCCAATTTCTAAAATCAGGAGTAAAATTTAAATCCGGATTTGTAAAAACAGGATCAACTGTAAAAAGTCCGCCGTTAAATTTTGTTGGATATTTTCCGTACGCATTACAGCCGAGCATGTATCGAAACAGCTGATAATTCTGCCCGATTTGATAAACCGAATCTTTAGCATTCGATTGATTTTTCTGAGTAAAAATAAAACTGCGGTTCCAGAAAGTATTCCACCATTTAATCGTGTTTTTTTCTGCTTGTTTCGAAGTGCTTTTATTAGATAAAATCTGATTTTTTAATCCGTTATTCCAAGCATTTAAATCCGATTGAGTGGTATTTAAATAAAGCATTAACGAATGTTTCTTGGATGGTTTTATGCTTGATAACGCAAAACCTTTAAAATCTGTCGATTTATATTTTCCTGAATACGTTCCATCCGGTTTTAGATTATATCCTGTCATAAATCCGCCAAAAGTCAGATTGGCAATCGGGTTTAGCATTTGGTCTTTTACCGATTCTAATTTCTGTTGTTTCACAGCTACATCAAAAACAGTATTTTCTCTGTTTCTGTGATAAAATTTTATTCCGTTATTTTCAAACGAAATAGAATCTTTATACGTAATAATATCTCCTTGAGGCGCCCATTTATAAGAATTGGCATTATTGGCTTTTCCTTTTGAATCGCGGTTTTTATAACGCCAGCTTTCATAAGAAGCCTTTATTTTCAACGCATTTTTACTTTCTAAATCTAAATGGATTATAGGTTTAAAAACATCAACCCAAAGTTTGATTTTAGCATTATTCTGCCGAATTAAAATATAGCCGTCTTTGAGTTTTAATTCCTGATGAAAACCTTCTTTTCCGTCAAACGGATTTGGCGTTAAAGTGATTTTTACACGCCCCAATTTCAGCAACGTATTATGCTCATCAAAAGTGCCGCTTCGCGAAAAATAAAAATACAAATCACCATTTTCTACCCACACATTCATGCCAATATCGCCACCTCCTAAAGGCATAGATTCTGATGAATTAGTGCTTTGTGTTTTCCAAATTTGATTGTAATTTTCAAGCACAGGAACTTGCGCTTTAAGGCAAAGCGTGGTGAAGAAAAGTATGTATTTTATGTATTTCAATTTTATCATTTTTTAGTTTTTTTGTCATTTCGACGAAGGAGGCTCGAGCGATAGCGAAAAGACGAAGTAAATTTTCGTTTCGAGACCGACAAAGATTGCGGAGCCACTTTTGAAGATTTCTCCTCCGTCGAAATGACAAACCATACCTTAAACTCATCATTAACAATTAACAATTACCATTCATCCGTTCTAAAAGATGAAACCGGCAAACCACCTGCGCTAAACAATTCTGCTTTAACGAAATCTTTCCATAAATACCGAACCGCAACTGGATTTTTAACTTTATCAGATGTCAAAACCACTGATTTCCTGCGGACAACTGTTTTAGCAGGATAGAAAACTTTATCTTCTCCTGCTATTTCAAATCCCGTAACTTCTTTATCATAGGCCGTAATTCCGTTGGCAACATCATCAAAAGAAACCGTAACCGAACCATCTTTTATTTCCATCGATTTGTATTTCGGACTTTCGAATTCGAAACCTTCAATTCCGTAGGTTTTAGCCAAAGCTTGAAAAGCCAGTCGATTTCCTCCTTTTTCCTTGTCCATTGGATGAATGTTATTTTCTTCTCCAACATCCATTAAAACAGCCATTCCCGAATTCGGAATTTCCTTAGAAGCCTTAAACTGCGCCTCTCTCAAATAAGCCGAATTGTATTTCTCCAAATAATCTTTTGGATGAAAAGAAGCATAATTAAACGGAGCAATCTGAGCGTAATAAAACGGAAAATCTCCTTGTTTCCATAAAGCGCGCCAGCTTGAAACCATTTTTTTCATTAAAGCGGTGTATTCAGATGCTCTTTCGTAATTCGATTCTCCCTGATACCATATACAGCCTTTTATTCCGTAACCAATTACAGGAGAAAGCATTCCGTTAAATAAAGTTGTAGGCACACGATTTGGGTCTTTTGCTAATTCTTCTTTTGTAGCCGGAATTTTAGCACTTGTAAAATCTTTCAACATTTCTGCATTCATCCAAGCTTCCATACTTGAACCTCCGTAAGAAACATGAATCAATCCAACCGGAACATCCAGAACTTCCTGTAAAAGCGATCCAAAATACCAGGCCGTCGCACTAAAATCAGAAGTTGATTTTGGCGAAGCCACTTCCCATTTTCCTTCAAAATCCTGCAAAGGCTCCAGAACCGTAGCACGCGGAACAGTTATTAAACGAATGTTTTTATTGGTTGATCTTACGATGATTTCGTTTCCGTTTTTTACAGGCTGTCCCTGAAAACCTTTCAAAGGCATTTCCATATTGGATTGCCCGGAACACAACCAAACTTCGCCAATTAAAATATTTTTAATAATTACTTTTTCGTTTGCTTCAGCAACTTCAATTGTAAACGGACCTCCAAATGGCGGCGTTTGCAAAGCTGTATTCCATTTACCGGAGTTGTCTGCTTTTACCTTGTAAGTTTTAGAATCCCACGAAGTTTTTACTGTAACATTAGCGTTCTTTTCTGCCCAGCCCCAAATTGGCGCATTAGACTTTTGCTGCAGCATCATGTTATCTGTAAACAATGCCGGCAGTTTGATTTTGGCATTCATTTGTAATGTCCCAAAGATCAAAAGAAGCACACTAATTGATTTTTTTAAATGTTTCATTTCTTTGTATTTTTTTTTGCCAGAGATTAAAAGATTAGAAAGGATTATTAATCTGTGTAAATCCTTAAATCTATGACTAAATATTATTTCTATTTTTCTTTAACAATCTTAACCGGCCCGAATAAACCTGCTTTAAGCAATGGCTCTCCTTCTAAACGATATACTGCATTTGTCCACGTTAATCGCTCTTCTTTTGGTAATTTTTGATCGCCCATTAATCGGTTTGCCCAAGTGTTTGTAACCTTTATTTCTATTGTGTTTTTTCCTTTTTTTAATGCCGATGAAATATCAGTTCTTAAAGGAAATGTCCAAATGGCACCGCAATCTTTTCCGTTGATTGTAATCTCTGCAATATTGGCAATTTCAGCTAATTCAATCCAGATTTTATCTGATGTTTTTCCTTTCCAAATAAAATCTTTTTTATAGCTGACAGTTCCCGAATAATATTTAATTTGTTCATTTTCAGAAGTACTCCAGTCAAAAAGCTGATCAATTTTGATCGTTTCTTTCGGGCCTTTAAATGCTGGATCAAATTGCAGATTCCAGTTTTCATCTAAAGTCTGAACCGTTTCAAATTCTGAATTCTTTTGATCGGATTTTGCTGCGACTTCCTTTGTTTCTTCTTTAAAAATCACAAAACCAGATTCATTTTCATTTAAGTTAATCGAGACAATTGTTCTTCCGTTTTCAATTTTCCAATTGGCTAAAGCCGAAGTTTTATCGGTTACTGGATTGTACCAAACGGGCATTTTTCCTGTCACTCTAAACGAAGCTTCAAAAAATCTTTTTTCTCCTTTTTGATTCGAAATAAAATAAACATCCTCAGTATCCGATTTGCGGTGTGTCCATGCAATTGTTTCAGAATCAGCTCTGTTTAAATTCGGGAAATAAACATCTTGTGTGATTCCAATTGAAGCAAAATCATTTTCTAAATAGGGTAATTTGATAACTGTTCCTTTTCCAATTTTCCAAGTTGTTGCGTTTGAATTGTTCCAAATTTCATTTACTACATTTTGCCATTTTTTATATTCTTCAATGGATTGTAAGCCAGGCAGCAGATTTGGTTTTTCATCGACAAAAATTGTTGCTCCTTCGTTTACTAATTGCAGGATTTTTTCGGCGGAAGCCAAAGAAAGCAGTTTATCAGGTGCCATTTTATGACTTCCGGGAAACAATAAAGCGCCGTATTCAATTCCGCCTCCAAAAGAGATTTTTCCGTTCTCTACTTTGGCACGATTGATTAAAACATCTGGGTTGAACGAATCGTATTGATAACCATTCAAGGCATTGATCCATTGCGATAAATCAGTTGAATTTTTAGAAGAAGTTACTTCTTTTGGCATTTTAGTACTCGGCTGTCCTTCATTTTTCAAACGAATGGCTTCGCTTGCAACTCTTTCTTTACCAAAAACATTCGGAATAAAAGGAACCAATCGATCCGGAAGCATAGAACGAGAAGGTAAATCTTCACCAATAAAAACGGCCAAATCAATAACCGGTTTCCCTTTTTGTAACTGGAATTGCACTCTTTGACAATATTCAAACCAGGCTTTTCCGGGTTCCCACCAAGTCTGATCTCTTTGAAAATACGTTCCAATTCCATCTAAAGTCATTCCGGGCTTTCTGTCCAACCAAGGATTATGTACAAAAACATGATAGAAGAAACGATTAATTCCAAGAGCATAATTTCTGTCGGCAACCACTTTTAAATTTCCGGGATGTTCGTCCCAATCCATTTTTAAAGCCGTAAAAGCTTCTGCCTGAATAATATCTTTGCCATAAATATGTGCGCCAGAAATAGCATCTAACATATCGTTTGGTTTGTCGTGTGTTGGACTTTTTAACCAGAATTCACCGCTTGGATAGTCGATATATTTAAAATGCAAAAGTCCATCGCTCATCATGGTTGGCGCAACATTTTCTGAACTAAATTTTACATTCGCATCGTCAGCAATTTGCCGTAAAGTACCGAAGAAATTTTCGGCAACTAATTCTGAAATTGTTTTTCGAACATCGTATAAAACTTCTTCTGAAGTTTGAATATCTTTTACCGGAATTCCAGCCATAACAGGCAGATAGTCTATAATATCGTAACCTCTTCGTGTTTTAAATTCGTTTCTAAAAACGGGCGACCAGTTTTGGCTGCCACATTCCCAGCTGTCCATGTGAAGAATTTTTACCACTTTTGATGCCAGTTCCGGACCAGCAACACGGAGCATTTCTCCAAACCAGTGATCCAACTGAAAACGGATAGCTTCAGGATTAAATTTATCTACTTCTAAGCCTCTTCCTGCTCCTGCTGTAGCATTTTCATGTCCGGTTGATGTATGTCCAAAACGAATAATTCTCCAATTTCCTTTAGCAGAAGTTTTCCAGTTTAAAACGCCATCTGCATCCGTAAACTTAGAAATATTGATCATTTTGGATGGATTGATACAATCTTCTGCACTGATTTCTTTTTGGGTTATCTGTGGACTCAACCTCCAAATAGCTCCCGATTTTCCCTGATAATTATCGATCAAGGATTCATTTGATAAATAGATTTTAGCCACTTTCAATCCTTGATTCCATTTGGCGGGATCTAAATCTTCTGCACCTGGTTCTGTTCCTTCGGGATCATAAATAAAACGGAAATATTTTGCTTTTGTCGGGACAATGCTGTGGGTATAAAATACATCAACATCCTGCCAGCCGTGACGGGGCGTTGTTAATCGTCCTAAACTTCTGAAATTTTTTCCATCATCGCTGACTTCAATTATCAAACGGTGCGCCTGATAATTATTTCCTTTGGTTTCAATTTTAATGGATTTACATAAAAACGGTTCGTCAAATACGTATTGAATCCAGCCTTTTTTTGGCATTCTAAATAGTCCGTCTTTCTCTGACGAACTCAAAATAGCCGCATCAGATTCGGGATTAGTTGATGTTATTTTAGGACGTTTTTTATTCGATGTAATAAAACTTTCTTTTACCGGAATGGCAAACGTCGCAATATCTTTGTAATAGTCTTTGTAATGATTTGGAACAGCTAATTTTAGGTTTTTAAAATTGTTTCCGCTTACGATTGTGTCTTTCCAAACCACTTTTTGCATTGACATTTCGGGCGTAATCCATGGTCCTCCGGCAACGGCAAAACCATCGGCAGGATGAAAACCAATTTTTACTCCTACGCGATCAGCTTCAACTAAAGCCCAGTGTACCATTTCCCAAAACTCTTTACTTAACTGCAAAACAGGCGGATCTATTAATGGCGGATTTGCCGGACCTTTAATCGTCATTAAATACGCACCTTCTATACCGGCTCTTTTCATCGCTTCCAAATCGGCTGTGATGCCTTTTTTTGAATAGGCACTTTGCATCCAATACCAATAAGTCCAGGGTTTGGAGGATTCTAAAGTAGGTTGAAAAAAGGGATTTCCTTTTTTATGAATTTCCTGTGCCGAGGCGATGCCTGCAAGGAGAAAGATAAAAAAGAGGTGTTTTTTTTGAAACATTGTTATTCTTATTTTCGTTGACAAACCTGTCAGGTTTTATTCGTTTATTTCTAATTTTTTAATTCTCCAAATTAATATTTAAACTTCTTCAAATTGTTCCCTAATTCATTTTTTGAACCGCTGAAAGGCGTTAAATAAAAACTATATTGATAATCTCCCGACTTAATTTGATATTGTTCCAAAGGCTGTGCAACCAATGTCCAGCTGTCGTTTCCTCCTACTCCCATTTGAACTAAATCGATATTCAGTGTTAAAAAACCAGGATCTTTCAAGTCATAAGTATGTGTTGCTGCACTCAGGTTTTCCTGCGTATAGGGCCATGCGCTCATGCTTAAAACTTTGGTATCGTTTACAACCAAAAAACCACTGCTTTTTTGCGGAGTTGTAAGCGCCATCCATCTCACATCACATCTGTTTCCGTTTTCCTGCGGTTTAGGGTAATGTTCAATAAAATCATTTATCGGAAGTGAATATTTCCCAACAAACGAACCAAAACTTCTGTCGCTGTAGTTTTCCAATTCTCCTTTTCCGTACCACAAAATCTGGTCGAATTTTCTCTGAACTCCCATCTGCATTCCGATTTTTGGAAGGTTTGGCAGTTTGTTTGATGCTTTTAAACTGTAACTTACTTTGATTAATCCGTTTGGAAAAACATTGTAGACTACATTTACGCTCGCACTGTCTTTTATAACTTCATAATCGCTTGTGATTTTTATTTCCGAAGCTGATTTATCAAGTGTAATATTGACCAGTTTGGGTTTTGCTTTATACCATTGTTTCAACAGCTTTTGCGATTTCCATCCGCGTTTATCATTGTCTGTAAGCGGTCTTACGAAATTAGGAAGCAATGGTGCAAAAACCTGTTCTTCACCATTGAAGATATACGAACTCAACGCACCATTTCCTTTATTAATTGTAATGTCAAAAGTTTTTCCTTTAATTTTAAAATCAGAATCGAACTCAAAAACGCTTAAAGCTGCATTTTTTGATTCTGGCAAAACAACGTCTTTCTTTTTCAGCACAAACTGATCTTCCGCCACAGCGTAACCTTTTGAAGCCCAAAGTTCATCTTTTGAAAGCTGGAATTCTATATTTAAAATATACTCGGCATCGCTTTTCATTTTTGGCAAATATGGATTTACATTCAGCGTTGTCGTTTGTCCAGGTGCTACTCTGAACGGTTTTAAAATCTGAATTTTGATCACATTTCCATTTTCTAAAATTTTTAAAACCGGAATATAATCTTCTAACGATTTAACCGACTGGCGATTTTTTATTTCTAATTGATTTCCGTTTAAAGTGGAAACCGCTGGCTGATAGACCCATTTATTTTCAAAAATGGATCCTTTTGGTTTTCCGTTAGAATCTACAATTCCTTTGGTATTGAAGTTTCCGTCGTGGTATTTTTCTCCAAAATCTCCTCCGTGTGCAAAATATTCCTGCCCTGATCTGGAATCAAATTTTACCAGTCCCTGATCTTTAAATTCCCAAATACAACCGCCAATAACTCTTGGAAGTGAACGAAATTCATCCCATAATTCTTTTAAATTTCCTACTGAATTTCCCATCGCATGAGAATATTCAACGAAAATAATTGGCCTCGTATCTTTCTTTTGATCGACTAAAAATTTCGGAGTGAAAACGCCCGGATAAAAACGGCTGACCATATCAACATACGAATCATCCTGCGGATTTTCAAATCGGTAAGCATGGTCAATTGTTTTAGGATATCCCGGATCAAGCGGATCGATATATCCGTCTAATTTTGCATTTCCCTGCGCCGGTTCGTAATGCACGGGACGCGTAATATCGAAATCATGCACCCAGCCCGACATGGCAGCGTGATTTGGTCCTTTTCCGCCTTCGTTTCCTAAGCTCCACATTACGACAGAGGGATGGTTTTTATCTCTTTCGACCATTCGGGTCATGCGCTCCAAGTATGCATTTGTCCAAAGCGGATCGTTGCTTAATTTACCGCCAATTCCGTGTGTTTCCTGATTTGCTTCGTCCATCACCATGATTCCGTATTGATCGCATAATTCGTAGAAATACGGATCGTTTGGATAATGGCTGGTACGTATAAAATTGAAATTGAACTTTTTAATTGTTGTGATGTCTTGTTTGATATCGTCTCTCGTAAGAGCTTTTCCTCTTGTTGGATGGTGATCATGACGGTTTACGCCATACACATAGGTTTCTTTTCCATTAATGAGCATTTTACCGTTTTCTTTCGAGAATTCAATCGAACGGAAACCTACTTTACAGCTTTTGGCTTCGGTAATATTTCCATTTTTATCTTTTATCGAAAGTACCAAAGTGTATAAATTCGGTTCTTCAGCGCTCCATTTTTTCGGATTTTTGATGGTTTCCTGAAAGAATCCAAAACGGACATTATCCAGACGAGGATAACTTTCGTTGATTAAATCGATTACGGGTCTTTGAAGTGGTTCCTTGAAAATAGCCACATTATTGGCATCATACAATTGAACATTCATGGTGTGATCTTTGATTTTTTCTCCGGTTAAGTTTTCTACTTTCGGACGCAGTTTGAAAATCGCATCGGTATATTGTTTGTCTAATTTGGTTTGAACAAAGAAATCCTGAATACGTAACTTTGGCTCTGCCATAATAAAAACTTCGCGCTGTATTCCGCTTACACGCCAGTGATCCTGATCTTCGAGATAAGAACCATCAGACCAGCGAATTACCTGAATCGAAACGATATTTTCGCCTTCTTTTAAATACGGTGTAATATCAAATTCTGATGGCAGAAAACTGTCTTCGCCATAGCCTAAAAATTCTCCGTTTAACCAAACCTGAAAACCTGAACTTACGGCTCCAAAATGAAGCGTTACAGTCATATCTTTCCAGTTTTCGGGAACGGTAAAACTGCGTTGGTATGAACCAATTCCGTTGTAATCTTTAGGAATATAAGGCGGATTTATTGGTCTAAACGGATAAACGGCACTTTTATAAATTGGATTATCATATCCTTTCATTTCCCAATTGGATGGTACTTCTATTTTATCCCAGCCCGAAACGGTACTTTTATAAAAATCTTTTGAAGCTTCTTTTAAATTTACGGCGTATTTAAAATCCCAATCCCCATTCAGCATCTGGATTCGGCTTTTGGTTCTGTCTCCTTTTAAGGCATCTTCTACAGAAGTATACGAATAAGCGGTTGCCCTCGAAGGCTGTCTGTTGATGCTTGTAACTGTTGGATCTTCCCAAGGTGCAAACTGATATTTTTTGTGCAATTCCGGAATACCTGCCGGTTCGCCCGTTACGGATTGTGCCTGCATTGCATAGGATATGAGAAGTAAAATTACAGTCAAAAAGCCGAAAGCCGAAAGCCGAAAGTTGAAAAATTGGTAAATATGATTTGACTTAAACATTTTATTTATATCGTTTTTAGTTTTTTTGTCATTCCGACGAAGGAGGAATTACACTAGTAATTCCGCAACTATAATCGACAATCTTTGTGGTTACGAGTGTGATTTCTCGTTCCTCAAAATGACAAACTGTGTCTTTATTATTTTAGATAATTAAACCTGACAGATTTAAAACTCTTTATATCTTAATACTTAATTCTTTCTAACCTTCTCCGGAGGGACTACAAAATTCAATTTGCTTTTACCTAAATCTTTCGAAGTTGCAACGGCAATTCCTCTTTGTTCTGCTTTGTTTACTGCACAGTAAAAATGATATACTACACCATCGTGTTTCACTACAAATGATTTATGAGCAAACATATCATCATAAGGTTCAGAGGATTTGATAAGATCATCACCTTTCCAGTCTGTCCAGTGAATTAGGTCGTTTGAAACCGCAAAACGATTAAAGGCTCCCGGTTTCCAAAAAGCACCAAAATAAAACATCACCCAGGTATGGTTGATTCTCTGAATGAAAGCGTCGCCTGTGATTCCTTTGTGGTTGTTTAGTACCGGATTTTTCCCAAAGCGTTTCCATGTTTTCATATCGTCTGAAACTGCCATTCCAATTCTTTCTGCACCACGAGCGGGTTTTAAACTGTCACCACGAGCATTGTAATACATCACAAAATTGTGTCCTGTAACTTTGTCTTTGTCACGAATCACGCTATTTTTGTACATCGTGCTATTATCCCACCAGCTGACCTCTTTGTCTTTTGGCGTTAAAACCGGATTTTCTAATCTTTGAAATTCGTGTGGCTTTGTGGGTGCTTCTTTCGTATATGCCATTCCGATTGATAAAACGCCTGCTTCGTAGCCTTTACTGTCTCCTCCAAAATAACTCATCCAGTATTTTCCATCGTATTTTTCCCATTCGTAACTTCCGCCCCAAGTTGGATCCTGTAGCGAAATATATCCTGCTTTTTGATTTACATCCCAATGTTTTTCGTTTTCTGAAAAGGACATTACTTTTCCTAGATATTTCCAGTTTAGTAAATCTTCGCTTTCTGCCAGCCAGGTTTCGTAACCTCTTCCGTCATAAATTAAATACGTCATAAACCATTTGCCGTCTTTTCTAAATACACTCGGACAATCCATTTTATAAGAGTTGTCTATTGGAACCATCACCAAACCATATTTATAAGGTGTTTTGATTTCTTCGTAAATCTCCTGCATTACAGTTTCCGTAATTTCTCTTTTCTTGTATTTGGTTGCACAGCTGGTTATGACAAGTGCTGAAATAGTTAGAATTAGGTATTTAATCTTCATTTTTGGTTATGTTTTTTTTGCCACGAAGGCGCTAAGGCTCTAAGTTTTTTTTTTTCGAAAGATTTAATCTCGCAAAGTCGCAGAGTCGCAAAGTTCCATTTTCCATACTCTATTTTCTATATTCTAAAATCTTGCTTCTTGCCTCTTGCATCTTCCCACTCTCTTCTATTTCTTCAATTCTTTCAACCGAGACTCCATGACGTCTTTGTTCAGTTTTACTTTTACCATTCCTGTCGGATGAAATCTTCTCTTCAAGTCGATTGCATTATACACAATCGTGTAGACATCGTTTCCTTCCGAAATTAAGCATAAAGGTGTTCTCATAATATCCCACCATTTATTGACTTTGGTTTCTATTGGAAGATAATGTGCTTCTGACCATTTAAGACCGTCTGCTGATACTGAATACGCAATCATGTTTGGTAAATGATGTCCCCAGCCATCTGGGCCTCCATCAAAAATAGCGATGTACATTCCGTTTGGCAACTGACTCACGATTGGGTTTTCTACAAAAGTCGGGTGCATCGATTTAATCGGTTCAAGACCTTTATTCATTCTTAACCAGGGTCCTTCTAAACTTTTTGATTCGGCCAAAGCCACAAACCATCCTTTTCCTGATTTCTTCGGATAGTCTGTCCATGAATTAAACGGATACGCACCGCTATAAAATCCGAACCATTTATCGCCAACCTGATACGGAAAAAACGATGCTACACCCTGACGGCCTTCCCAAGGCTGAGAATCTAATCCCGGTTCCATGATAATTCCCATATCTTTATATGGCCCGCCGATTCCGTTGATTCCCTCAACCGTAGATTCGCAACGCCAGATTCTACCGAAAGAATGATTTGGTTCTATTATTTTACTAACTGTGTAAGCCAGATAATAGCCGTACCATTTGTTTGCCTTTTCATTAAAAACAGGCATATACGACCAAATTGCGGCACGGCGATCGTTCATTGGGTTATCATCTTCTGTAACAGCATAAATTCCGCTTGCCTGATAAATTGTTGATTCTCTTTTCCAGTGAATAGCATCTTTACTCGTCCAGTGTCCAATTCTGGTTTTTACACGATCATAATAATAATCAACCCCTTTTTCACCCGCTCTTTCGGTTGGAAACATATGATACGTATCGCCTACTTTTACAACACGTCCTCCTTCAAAACCACCCTGAATTCCTTCTGTTCCGGGCATTCCTTCTTCAATAACGGGTTTATTTTCTCCTCCAATAATTTCGAAAAGCGGTTTTTCATCTGAAAATCCTTCAACAATAAAAGTGGGATTCCAAAGCTTTCCGTCTGGGAAATTGGCATTTCCTGAAGTTAGTTTTTCCGAAGCTTTAATAACTCCTAAAACGGCAAATAATCCTTTTCCGGGATTTATAGTTTGTGTTCCTTTTGAAAATGAGACTGCATACACATGTACCGGAGGCAATCCTGTAATTGTTAAGCCGTTTTCTAAGATTAATTTGGCTTTCGCCGAATTATTTAATTGAAGATAATCCGGGTTTTCTTTTTCCTGAAAAACTCCAATTAAAACCTGAACCGGCTCTTTAAACTTTAATTGCAAAGCTGCATTTGTTCCGTTTTTATATTGATCTAAAGGGAGTTCTACACCTTGTAAACCTTGCAATTCGGGAGCTAAACGAACAATATTATGTTTACTGCCTGAAAATACATGAGCGTATTGTATGGTTTTGAAAGTTCTATAATTAGATTTTACAATTTCAAAAGAAGCGGGTTTCCATGCGGTGCTTTGTGCTGTGGCTTGGATGCAGACAGTTAAGAGCATTAACAATGTCGTTTTTAATTTGAAGTTGTAATTTTTATTTTTTGAAAACATTGATTTTATTTTTTATTGGCTTCTGAATTTCTTCAATCTTGTCATTTTGAGTAACGAGAAATGACAAACTGGATGTTACAAACTATGGCTAACTATTAAGAACTAAAAAAACTTAAATCGCTTTATAACTCACTTTATATTCCACATTCGGTTTTACAATCAATTGATATTTATTTTTTGCTAATTCTGTAATCGTTCCTGAATTTGTTTTTGGTTTGCTAGCACTTTCAAAAATTAATTTTCCTTCACCTTCATTTGCCTTTACTTTTATTTCTTTGGTATTGCAATACAATGAAACTTCACCGTTTGGAGTTGGCACTTTTCCCTGCATCCATTTTAAACCTCCGAGATTGGGTTTGATTTCATATTCGGCATATCCCGGTAAAGTTGGTTTTACTCCCAAATAATATTTTCCTAATAAATAAATTGGACTAGAACCCCAGGCATGGCAAAGGCTTTTTCCATAAGGGCGTCCATACATCGCTAAATGTTCTGCTCCTTTTTTGTCTGGATTATATTCTTCCCAGAAAGATGTTGCGCCAAGATTCAGCATTCCGCCCCAATACTCTTTCATTTCTTTCAACACATAATCTTGTTCGCCCATAGCGCACAATGCTTCCAACTCGTAAAAACGCATGTATGGAGTTGTGATCTGAAGAATATTATCGTTGAGCAGGACCTTCTTTTTTATGCTTTGTTTTTGTTCTTCATTAAAATAATTGAAAAAAATACCGAACATATTAGCGTATCTGGTGACAATATCCTGCATTTTACCATCTATACGCTGGTGTTTCATTACGTTTTCTTTTTTGTCCCAAAACACATCAAATAATTTGGATTTTAAATCATCAGCTGATTTTTGATATTGTTTTTGGTCTTCATTTTCACCTGCAATTTTAGCGCTAACTACCATGGCTTCTAAACTTCTGGCTAAAAGCATTTGCTCAAAACTAACTTCGCCAGTTTTTGGTAATCCGTTTGCCCAATCGATAAAAACCCAATCGCCTTCTAATGGTTCCAAAAATCCGTTTCTGTTTCTTCTTTTTAAACAGAATTCCATAAGTGTTTTCATTCGTGGATAAAAAGTTTTGATAAATTTTGTATCACCTGTGTACAAATAGTAATCGTAAACACCCACGAACCAATACAGTGAATAATCCATTATAATATTAATAAGAGCCGTCACAGGTTCTTTTCCACGAAGTGCCAGCAGCGTTCGTTCTACAGAAGCTGAGTCAAAGAACAAATAATAATTCATTAAATAACTTTGATAAGCGTCGCCAGACCAAACCCAGCGGTCGCGTTTAATACCGTCTATAAAAAATTCGCGAGAGGTTAAATGCATCGTGTAAGCCGACACATCCCAAATTTTATTTAATTGTTCATCCGAAGATTTGAATGCACCACGATAGTCTAATGGCAAATATTCATAAAGCATCGAAATCGAATCGTATTTTACACCTGCATCTGCTTTTACCTGAACATAACGGAATGCTTTGGATGCATTATGTGTATATGTTTCAGGCTGGTTTCCATCAAAAGATAAATAATCCAGTGTTTCACATCTGGAAGAATCCAGAGCTTCCTCACGAGATTCACCATAATAAAGTGCTATTTTGCCTTTTCCTTTTAAACCGTGTATTTTAATATAACCAAAAGTTTCTTTACCAAAATCTACCAACTCACCAGCTCCTGTTTTTTCTGTTTTTTTTGCATTCCAGGGTTTGGTTGCAAGTTTAAAACCAGAAGGTTTATTCTCTGTCGAATTAAAATTCCAGGAACCAACAGGAACCCATGGTGTGCCTGATTGTTGTGCTTTTCCAGCTTCATCAATCCAAAGTTTATCTTCATTGGTCACCTTCCAGGATGCATCAGATTTAATATACTTACCATCGATATAAATAGCAGGCAACACTTCCTGATTGTATACTTTAAACGAAATTTTGTGTTTTCCGGCAGGAATTTTTATTGATTTTGGCTGCCCGTAAACCTGAACACCATCTAAAAGCAATTGAAAAGATCCTTCAGAGTAGATTTTCACCTCGTCTGGTTCCGGAATATCTATTTCTGTTTGAAAAGTTACCAAGGCATAAGGACTGTAATATTGCCAAAGCGGTGGAAATACTGCTTCGCGTTCTGTACGTCTCACCTGCATTTTATTGCTTAACCAAATTTCGAAATCGCCTGGATATGAGATCCATGTCGCTTCTTTTGATTTTTCCTGTGCTGATGATAGTGAACCAGAAAAAAGGGCAACAAAAAGAAGTACAATTTTAAAAATGGAAAAGCGGTTTAGCATGGTTAGTCTATTTTGGGACTAAAGATAAATGTTATCTTTACATTTCACACCCTGCACTATCCTGCAATTTCATAAAAAACAGTACTTTTTGATATTTTTTTAAGGAAAAAATTACGGCTTATCACTTTTTTAGTATTAAAAAAAATGATGTTATGATTTTTATTGAACGCTGATGAAACGGATTTACTTCGTAAAAACGCGGATTTACATAGATTTTAAATATATCTAAGAACAAAGCTTTGTCAAAGTTTTGAACTTTACAAAACTATTGAAGAGAAACAATAGAAAAAATCCGCGTCAATCCGCGTCTTCGCGATAGCGAATCCGTTTTATCTGCGTTTTAATTTAGGCTAACAATCTAAGCAATCATCCTATCAGATTCATTTTCATCTTCTAAAATATAATTAGAAGGCGTTTTGCCCAAATGCTTCTTAAACATATAGATAAAAGCGCTGGTAGTTTCGTAACCCAAATTGAAAGCAATTTCTTTGATGGATTGTTTTTCGCCTAAACGCTTTATGGCTTCTAATAATTTTAATCGGGTTCGCCAGTCGCTAAAATTCATTCCGAGTTCTTTAATAAATAAGCGGGACAATGTTCTGGTGCTCATAAAAGAAAGTTCGGCGTAATATTCTATTGTGTTTTTACTGGCTATATCGTCCATTAAAAGTTCGACTACTTTTTGGAGTCTTTCGTGATTCGTTGTTGGCAGAAAAGTTGCACTTGGCTCAATTAAAGCTAATTCGTCTAAGAAAACAGAAATGATTCTTTTTTGTGGCGGAGTGAGATTTCCTTCTATTCCAAAAGAAATAATTTTAAAAACCAATTGCTTAAGAAACATCGGAATATCGAAGGAAAAACTGTTTGTAGGCAATCCTTCCATTGCTGAGGGATCGATAAAAACGCTGTAATAATTAACGTCTTTCTGAAAAGTAACCTGATGCTCTACTCCACCCGGAAGCCACAAGCCCTGCAACGGATTCACGACCCAAATATGATTGCCAACCACAACATTCATTACGCCGCGCGTAGCATAAATAAGCTGCGCTCTGGGATGCGAGTGCGAAATACACATTTCGTTGTTAACCATTTCGGTATAGCCAATAACAGGAATAGACGGATCAACTCTGTATCCATGCTCCTGCGCCATCCTATATGTCCGAATCTGGTTATTCATTGTCCAAATATAGCAATTCTGACATTACTATTCTTTTGATCTTTGCAAAAAATAATACAGCTGTTGTTTTTAAACCTAATTTAAAAATCAAAGAAACATCTCATGGACTCTATTAAAGTAAATCCTGACATAGTAAAAAAAACCACCTATTCGATCTTATTCATCATAAGTTTTTCTCATTTAATTAATGATCTTTTACAGGCTGTAGTGCCTTCCGTTTACCCACTTTTAAAAGTAAACTTTAACCTGAGTTTCTCTCAAATCGGAATCATCACTTTTACCTACCAAATCGTAGCTTCGATTCTACAACCCTTTGTAGGAATGTATACAGATAAAAACTCAAAACCTTATTCGCTTATTGTTGGAATGTGCTTTACAATGGTGGGGCTTTTTCTGGTTTCGATCGCTTCCAGCTTTACTTATTTATTGTTATCGGTTAGTTTAATCGGAATTGGATCTTCGATTTTTCATCCAGAATCTTCACGTGTGGCGCATTTGGCTTCTGGCGGTAAAAGAGGATTGGCGCAGTCTATTTTTCAATTGGGAGGAAATGCAGGAAGTGCTATCGGACCTTTATTAGCGGCGTTTATCGTTATTCCGCACGGACAATCTTATATCGCCTGGTTTTGTATAATTGCTCTGGTTGGAATTTTTGCTTTATATAAAATTGCGATTTGGTACACGGCACATTTATCTGAAAGAATGGCTAATAAATCGGCACACAAAATCGAAACGCATCATTTGTCTAAAAACAGAGTAATTGCTTCGCTGATTATTTTATTGGTTCTCATTTTCTCTAAATACTTCTATATGAGCAGTATCACGAGTTATTATACTTTCTTTTTGATAGATAAATTTCACATTACAATTCAACAGTCACAAGTATATTTATTCTTATTCTCTGGTGCTGTTGCTGCAGGAACTTTGATTGGAGGACCAATTGGAGACCGATATGGCAGAAAATATGTAATCTGGGTTTCTATTTTGGGTGTTGCTCCTTTTACCTTGATGTTACCTTACGTTTCATTATTCTGGGTTGGAACTTTATCTGTAATTATCGGATTAATTCTTTCTTCGGCATTCTCAGCGATTCTGGTTTATGCAACTGAATTACTGCCCGGAAAAGTCGGACTTGTTGCTGGTCTTTTCTTCGGATTTGCTTTCGGAATGGGCGGTTTAGGTTCTGCTATTTTAGGAAAAATCGCCGATGCAACAAGTATTGAATATGTATTTAAGATTTGTGCGTTCCTTCCTTTGATTGGGGTTATTACTGGATTTTTGCCGAATTTGGAGAAGAAAAAATCTGTTGAGAAATAATTTTTTCTTTTAGACACATAGAAACATAGTATTTCGATTGTCTGAAAAGGCATTTCATTTCATAACAAAACACATAGTTTTCTAGATTGAAAGCTATGTGTTTTTATTTTGTTTCAATCTCATTATGGGTTCTTGATTTTATTTTGCTGATGTTCAATCGTTACGAAATTCCCGTAGTTAAAACCGATTTTCTGAAGCCATTTTCCACAAAGGCGTATTTCAGGAAATGTGACATAACGATTGTATGATCTTGCGATATGTTTTGGCTGGATTTTTAATCGTCTTTTTGCTGATTGTTTCATTATTTTATTTCTTATACCAAAACAAATATAGTAATATTTTTATTACAAATAATAAAATAATCAAACTAAAATGTAATTTCATAGCACTTTTGTGTGATTTTATTATACTATTTATTATATTTAAAATACATCATATTTGCATAAAAAAGCAATAAATCAACATTATGTCGCAATTAAATTTAAATAGAATAAAGGTTGTTTTAGTTGAAAACAATAGAAGTAATAAGGAATTAGCCAAACATCTAGGTAAAACAGTATCGACTGTTTCTCGCTGGTGTACAAATGATTATCAACCTTCTATTGAAACACTTTATGAAATTTCTAAATATTTGAAGGTTGATATTCGGGAGTTGTTGGTTTCTACCAAATAAAAAACGCTTTCTTATTCAGAAAGCGTTTCATAGGATTCAAAATTTTATAGCTTTAAGATAAAACTAAATCATAACTTGTTAGTTTTACTTTTGGTTTTCCCAATTTTATTACAGCTTCCTGCACTTTAGTCTGGTCCTCTTTTGAAAGAAATACAGGTATTAAAACTGCTATTTCAATTTTCAACAATCTATTTATAACGATTAAATCTCTCAAAGTATATGGTTTAATACCATTCATAAGTTCAGACATATATGTCTTGCTTTTATGACCTAAAATTAAAGCCAGATTTTCCTGTGTTAATTCAAGCTCTTTGAGTTTCTTTCTTATTATTTGCTTCCTTTTTTCGAGAAATAATCTCTCTAATTCGGCTATACGCTCAGATTTGTCACTTTCTAAAAGCTTTCGATCATCAATTTTATCGACATCATTCCATTCAGCATTTTCATATTTCTCAATTATTTCACGAAGCTTCGATCTTAAGTTTTTAAAATGAACATTATCCTTTGCTAAAATTCTTAGTTTTCGGTCAGAAACAAGAGCTCTTTCATAATCCAATTCGTTTGTAATTATGCCCTTTTCTATTATTTTTTCTATATCAAAATGCGTTTTCATTATTCTATATAGCTATTTTTTCTTAACCATTTTTCAATAGTCGTTTTGTTATTTTTAAATATTGATTCATATTCCTGATGCGTTCCTGCCCAAACAATTGTAGCTTCTCCATCATCATCAAACTCAATCAATATAAGTGTTCTGTGAATATTAATATTAAAAAAATAAAAACCTTCGTTGTGCACACAATCTGCATCATTTCTAATTTCATTAAGATTGTCTTTTTTAGGATTAAACTTTTCTAAATCAGCAATTAACTTATCAATTTCATCGCACAGCTTTTTATTGCCTATATTTTTCTTTTTAATTTTTAAAATTGTCTTTTTCCCAATAATCCTCATAATTCCAACTTAGCAAAGATAATCAAAAGTTCTTATATAAACCGAACTTTTAATTTATAGTTCATTTTCAAATTCATTTGAAGATTTTATTTCTTAAATAAAAAAGACAATCTTCTGTAAAAACAAACTTACAAATTAATATGAAAAAGATTAACATGTATTTACTTTCTTTAATTTTTCAAACAAACATAAAAAAATACTTTCGTTTATAGAAAGCGTTTATATGATATAAAAAATGAATCTATTCAATTCCCATTAAAAACCAAATACAAAACCAAAATCATCAATCCCAGCAAACCAAACAAAAGTTTCACCTTTTTGCTTGTTTTAGGAATATCCGTTTCATCTGAAAAATTAACTTCAGGATTTTTATCGGTTAAAGAAATAATAACGGCTGTAATTAAAAGCACAGCAAAAATGTAAAACGAAATCAATAAAAAGTGAGGCCAGGCTGGATATTTATCGGCAGGGAAAATCCATAAGTATAAAACCCCAACAAACAAACTAAAGGCAGAACCCCAGGATAGTGTCGCATTTACGGCTTTTTTTGTAGTGCGTTTCCAGAAAACACTCAGCAAAAACACAACTGATAAAGATGGTGCCAGGAAACCTAAAACCGCCTGAAAAATGTTGAATAAATTTTGTCCTTTGATATTGTCAATTGCAACGGCAATTAGAATCGCAAAAACACAACCGGCAGCAATTGTTAAACGTCCAATTTTAATTTGATCTTTGATAGTCGCCGTCGGGTTTATTTTTTTCATATAAATATCATTGGTAAAAACGGTGCTCAAAGCGTTTAGAGAAGAACCAATTGTTCCCACCAAAACCGCAATCATAACGCAGATCACCAAACCATTCATGCCACTTGGGAAAAGATTCGTAACCATTGTCATATAAGCTAAATCGGAGTTTTTACCTAGTTCTGGATATAAAGCATAACACAAAATTCCGGGAAGAATAAACAACGGCAGCGCCATAACTTTTAACCAGCCAATAAAGTTTACACCCAATTGTCCCTGCTCAAGATTTTTAGCTCCTAGAACACTCTGCACCATCGATTGATCGGTACAGAAAAAAGCAACTGCTGCAACAGGATATCCTAGTAAAATTGCCGGCCAAGGATAATGCGCATCATCTGAAGGTCGGATTAAATTCCAGAAGTTTGAAGGTGTTTTGGCAATTAAAACATCGATTCCGCCTAGTTTTTGCAAACCTAAAAAAGAAAGTGTCAGCGAAACTACAATCAGCAGAATCATCTGAAAAACATTGACTTTTGCAATCGCTTTTAATCCTCCGGCAAACGTAAATATTCCAGAAAAAATCACTAAAACCGTAACGCTCTGCCACATCGGAATTCCTAAAATCTGACGCACTAAAACGCCTCCGCTGAATAATCCTAAAGACAGCCAGCTTACTAATATTTTTACCAAAGCATACCACGCTAAAATATTCTGCGTACTGTCGCCGTAACGTTTTCCCATATATTCGGGCATGGTGCTCACTTTACTCGCAATATATCTTGGTGCAAAAACCATCGCTAAAAGCAGTAAAAATACAAAGGCATACCACTCAAAGTTTCCGGCTACAATTCCCGTAGCGTAACCAGTACTCGCAAAAGCCAATAATGACGAAGGGCCAACATTGGTTCCCCACATATTAAACCCGATGCTGTACCAGTTTAATGAATTGGATGCCAGAAAAAGCGTTTCGTTTTTCTTGCTCTGCTTCACACTTACCACATAACCAATGACTAATAAAGTCACCAGATAAACGGCTACAATTATAAAATCGAGCGTCGTTAATTTATCGTAGATGCTGTTCATAGTCCGTATTCGTTAAGAATATCGGCAATTTTAACCGGCATTCCAGTTTGTAGTGATTTGTCCATTGCCTGCAATAAAGCCACAGTTCCAATTCCTTCTTCCATGTTTGGATAAGCTTCAAAACCTTGCTCAATACTGTCCACAAAATATTCTAAATAATTTTGATATTCCCCGCCGTGATGACTTTGTCCCTCAAAACGGAAATAATATTTTAAAGTACTGTCGCCCCAGGTAATTACTTTTTCTTCGCCCGTTTTGTCTGTAACCGCATAACGCAATTCGTGATAATCGGCCTGACTTGCTCCTTCTGTTGCTCTTAAAATCGTACTCATTCCGCTGTCGCGTTGCGCTGGCTGAGTTGGTGACGTATACACACCGCTTACACGTGCAATTCTTCCGTCGGTTGCTTTAAAGATAAAGTGCATCGTATCTTCATTTTTCAATCCTGCTGATTGTCCGTTACTGCTGATCATTCCGTAACCCATTACTTCCTGAATGTTTGGCAGATACCATCTGATGAAATCTACAGGATGGCTCAGACCTCCGTACAGCCATTTAAACGACTGTAAAAGCGACCATTCTTTCTTTAAAAACCATCTGTGATCGGCGTGATATTGGGCTTCAATCGTGATTAAATCGCCAATTAAACCCGCTTCATAATCGGCTCTTTGTCTTTTGGCTGGTTCAAAGAAACGTGAACTTTGACCAATAAAGACTTTCTTTCCAGTCGATTTGCTTAATTCTAATAATGCTGCAGCATCCGAAAGATCATCGATAAAAGGTTTAGTACAAACTACATGTTTTCCGTGTAACAAAGCTTGTTTTACGTGTTGTGCATGCAAATGATCCGGCGTGTAAATAGCTATAATGTCAATTGACGAATCGTTTAACAAATCGTCATAATTGGTGGTGTACGAATGAAAATCGAATTCTTTTGCTCGTTGTTTGCACAAGTCTTCGTTTCTGTCGCATATTTTTATAAGCTCTAGTTTTGAGCTTTCTATAGCGGCCGACATGGTGCTTCGTCCTTCTCCAAGTCCCAGAATGGCTATTTTTAACATTGGTTTTATTTTAGATTGTTGATGTTAGATTTTATATTATTTCCGAAATCTTCTTTGAGATTAGTTATATTTTTCACGCAGATTAGGCAGATCGAGCAGGTTTTCTTTCTTCTTGGCTCTATTTTCTTTATTCTATTTTCTTTGTTCTATTTTTTCTCCTCTACACTCACTTTATTCAAAAAAATCCAGGTTTCGTCTGGTTTTGCGCCTTCAATTCCGGTTTGGTATTTTTTCATTAAGGCGTTCCATTCGTCTACACGCGGATTATTTTGAGTTGTTTTCGGATTTAGTTTGTCCAGATTTTCACCTTTCGGAATACTGATTACCAAAATCAATTGTCTGTCTTTTTTAAAAACCTGTAACTGTTGGAAATCGGCGTTGCAGAAACCTTTTGCTACTTCCGGCCATTTTTCAAATTGCGTTTTGTGATATTCTACATATTCTTTCTGCAATTTTTCATCGGCAGGTAAATTTGCAGTTAGAACAACATTTTCCCAATCCGATGCCGGTTTAGAATCTTTACATCTTTCGAAGTTTTGAAAATCGTAAACCAAATCGTCATAGATTTTAATTTCTAAAGAAGGAAAAGCACCCGCTAATTTACGCTTAGTTCTTTCCGGCTGATTCATTTTTCCGTAAATCACAAAATGATTTTTCCATTGGTACAATTCCTGCCCCACAATTCTAAAACCAACTAATGTCGATTTGATTTTTTCGATGTCAAAATCATTACCTATCAATTCGATCGCATACGGTTTTGGCATTTCCTGTAGTCCCCATTTTTCATCAATGACAACTTCTTTTTCTAAATCTTTATAAGGTGCTCTAATTCCGGCTGCCTCTTTAATTTTGGTACTTACATAAGGATCGTTATGTTCCCAGATATTTCCTTTCGGTCCATTATGGTTTTTGAGGATTTTCTTTTCGGCAATCCAGTTGTTTTTAATCGTAAAACCTTCAGAACCTTCATCAGTATACAAATACAGCCATAAAAACGGATCGTGCGCATACGGACTGTTGTAAACCTTGTCGATATAGTTTTCCTCAATTTTACTGTTGGGTTGTGCCGAAAGCGTATAAATTCCTGCTACATCATGTAAGTGTTTGGCATAATGATGAATTTTATTCCCCAGAATTTTGTTGTTCTGCATTACGTTTGGCGTATGCGTCCATCCCCAGCCCATTGCCATTCCGGAATACGATACATCCGAAATTTCGTTGTGTTCAATAGTAATATTTCGAACAAAACCAGCGCTGATTCCTAAAGTTCCCCAATCTTCATTGGTTACGTTTGTGATTAAATTATCGGCAATCACTTCATCAGAGCACATTTCTCTTTCATCTTTTATAATTAAAGGCAAATGCGCTTCAAAAGCTTCTTCAGAAAAAATGCCGACATTGATGGCGCTTCCGCCAATATCTTTGAATAAATTTCCTTTTATGGTATTGTGATTCGTGCCTTTATTTAAATCCAAACCAGTCGAAGCCAAATGCTCAAAACGGCAGGATTCAAACTGAATATTATTGGCATAATTTACTTCAACCGCCGCACGAGGTCTTCCTACCCACGCCTGATTTTCTAAACTCGCCTGATTTGGCGTTCCCGGCTGTTTCAATTTATAAGCATCTAACAAATACAAACCAGATTGTAACGGCACATGACCTTGTTCTGAAGGACGCAGCCAGTTGCTGTATTGAAATGAAATTCCTTTAAATCTAAAATAGCTTACAGGAGAATCAATCGTTCCTTTTACTTCTAGCAGATTTTCTAAAACCGGTGCCGTAACTTTAACCGAATTAATCTCTTCTCCTGCTCTCGGAATATAATAGATTTTAGCATTCTTTTTATCTAAAAACCATTCTCCGGGTTCGTTTAATAATGAAAGAGCGTTGTTTAAATGAAAGGCTGAATTTCCGTTATTTTTAGAAATCCATGGAGCCGGCCACGGATGCTCGCTTTGAATACGGCTTTCAGGCTCTTCAAACGAAAGTCTGGCGCTGTCTTTTTGAACTTCGATATTTTTAATTCGAAGATTGGCAATCGACCACCATTGTACAATAAACATTTCCATTCCGGGCTCAAACTTAACCGACTTATCTTTAAACGGAATCCAGCAAGTCTGCGATTGATGATCCCAGGATAAAATCCTGTCCATTGCATTTCCTGCAGTGCTTTTGGCTCTCACGGCTTTTTTTCCGTTTACCCACAATTGTCTGTAATTAATGAGAGAACCCGATTTTTGAGGCGCATCGGCTACCCAGAATGTTCCTTTTTTTCCATTTAAAACTCCGATTTTTTTCCAGTTTGTAATTTCAATGCCACCGCTGATAATTGGTTTTGCATTTACATCCGCTTCAATTATTGTTGGGCTTTCTGCAGATCCTGAATCTTCCGGTCGCACAAATAACGGTTCGTTTAAATAGTAGGTTCCGTTCATTACAATGATTCGAATTCCGTCTTTTATGGATGAATCTTTTAACCTACGAAGTTCTCTGGCTTTTCGCATGGCCATTTGAACTGTTGCTAACGGATTTGATTTTGTTCCTAAATTGGAATCATTCCCTGATGGTGAAACCCAGATTTCGGCTGCATTTACCGAAAACACAGTGAATATCATTAAAAAAACAACTAGTAATTTGCTGGGAGGAATTGAACGCATTATTTTCTTTTTTTCATCATTAAAACTATCAGATACTCAACTTAAATCATTAATAATTTTATATACTGATTATTTTTAACATTTTAATTAAATATACGGCACAATTTAACTGAACATAAAAAACTTTGCATCCTGTACCCTCCTGTATCTTGATGGACATTTGGTTTTTAGGCCTTAAACTCGAAAAATTATTTTTAAATATTATTCTTTTTGATCTTCAAAAAAAGTTAAATTCTTAAAAAATCTGTGATAAACCTATCAAAATTGTCATTTGATACTATTTTTTTAATAGATTTGTGTAATCGATTACATTATTAAATTAAAATTTAAATAGAATATTTTTATTCATTGAATAAAAATTTAAGTCTAAAAAACTAACTAAGCATCAAAAGCTAATTCAAAAAAATACTTTAAACTATAATACAATCAGAATGAAAACTAACCGAACTAACCTTTTTTGTATTGCGCTTACGTGTCTCGCGTTAAATTTATCCAATACAACTTTTGCCCAAAAATTAAATGATACTTATAAGAACATTGAATTTAAAATGGCAGAAGTCAAAGAGCCAATTATTCCAGAAAACAGTGTGAATTTAAAAGACTTTGGAGCTGTAAATGGCGGTTATGTTTTAAATACAAAAGCTTTTGCAGATGCAATTGAAACACTTTCAAAAAAAGGCGGTGGAAAATTAATTATTCCTCCCGGAATATGGCTGACTGGTCCAATTATTCTAAAAAGCAATATTGAACTTCATGCCCAAACGGGTGCCTTAATCAAATTCTCTACCGATAAAACTTTATATCCAATTATTGAAACCAGCTTTGAAGGGTTGAATACCTGGCGTTGTATCTCTCCTATTTATGGCAAAAATTTAGAGAATGTAGCGTTTACCGGAAACGGTGTCTGGGATGGCTCGGGTGAAGCCTGGAGACAGGTTAAAAAGAGCAAACTGACCGAAGAGCAATGGAAAAAATTTGTGGCTTCTGGCGGAGTTCTAAACGAAAAAAAAGACAGCTGGTATCCTTCTGAACAATATTTAAAAGGTTCAAAAGGTGCTGATCAGAATGTTCGTCTTGATTTAAAAACGAAAGAAGATTTTGAAGCTATTCATGATTTCCTGCGTCCGGTAATGGTGAGTATTCAGAATAGTAAAAGAGTATTATTTGACGGACCCGTTTTTCAAAATTCTCCAGCCTGGAATATTCATCCGTTTATGATCGAAGATTTAATTGTTCGAAATATAACCGTTCGTAATCCGTGGTTTTCTCAAAACGGCGACGGTCTGGATGTCGAATCCTGCAAAAATGTGGTGATTGAAAATTCAAGTTTTGATGTGGGTGATGATGCTATCTGTATCAAATCCGGTAAAGATAAAGACGGACGTGACAGAGGTGTCGCCTGCGAAAACATCATTGTAAAAAACAATATAGTTTATCATGGTCATGGCGGTGTTACGGTTGGAAGCGAAATGTCCGGAGGTGTAAAAAACCTTCATGTTTCAAACTGTACTTTTATGGGGACAGATGTAGGATTGCGTTTCAAAAGCACACGCGGACGTGGCGGTGTTGTAGAAAATATTTTTATCTCGGATATTTTTATGACCGATATTCCTTCTCAGGCGATTTCGTTTGATTTGTATTATGGCGGAAAATCTATTGCTGAAACTCTGGCTGAAGGCGGAAATACAGTAAGCACAAAAGCAGTTCCGGTAAACGAAGAAACGCCTCAGTTTAAAAACATTTCAATTAAAAATATCACTATCAAAGGCGCACAGCAGGCAGTATTTTTACAAGGTCTTCCTGAAATGAATTTAGAAAATATTGAGATTTCGAACTTAACCGTAAAAGCTCAAAAAGGCTTTTCTATTATTGATGCTAATGGAATTAAAATTAGCAATGCTAAATTAGATATTGAGGCTAAAAATGCTTTTGAAATTTATAATACGCAAAATCTTTCTCTTAAAAATATTGAGTTTAATTCAGCTTCTTCAAACACAATTGCGATTAATGGTGAAGCCAGTAAAAATATAGATTTGAGTGGTTCTTCAGTAAACTTTGCTAAGACCACATCTATTGATAAGAGTGTTTCTAAGAAAGCTGTTAAGTTTTAAAGACAATTAGAAGTTTATTGATAAAATGTAAAAAAAAGCAGGCTGCTCATTTTGAACAGCCTGCTTTTTTTGCTTTGTCATCCTGAGAAATAGAAGGATGAGGTATACGTTATAGACTATAAAAAGAATTAGCATTCTCAAACCAAATTTTGTTCTGATCTTCGGCTGAAAACTTAGAAATATAATTTTCAAAAGTTTTTACTACTTCACTATATTCAGAAGCAACATTTAGAACCGGCCAGTCTGAGCCATACATTAATTTATCTGTCTGAAAATTTTCAAAAATTACATCTAAATAAGGCTTTAAATCTGCTGGTTTCCAGTTTTTCCAGTCGGCTTCTGTAACCATTCCTGAAATTTTACAGCTTACATTATTATATTTTGCTATTTCTTCGATTCCTTTTTTCCACGAATTAATATCTCCCGATTTAATATCGGGTTTCGCAATATGATCGATCACAAACTTTTGACGCGGAAAATCTTTTACCAAACTTATTGTAGCTGGTAATTGGCGATGAAAAATAAGAATATCATAAGTAAAATTAAATTCGCTTAAAGCGGAAATTCCGCTGCGAAAATCTTCTCTAAACATAAAATCATCTTTTTCGCCCTGAACAACATGTCGAAAACCTTTAATGATTTTATTCGAAGAGAAATCGCGTAAACGTTCCGCAATATTATCGGCACGAAGATCAACCCAGCCTACGATTCCTTTTATAAAATTATTTTTAGAAGCCAGATCTGCAAGAAAATTGGTTTCGTCTTCAGATTGACTTGCCTGAACTGCTACACAGCCTGAAAACTTATTTTCTGTAAGTAATGGCAATAAATCTTCAGGCAGAAAATCTTTTTGAATTTTCGACATTGTTTCATCAATCCAGCTGTCTCTTACGGGATCAAATTTCCAAAAATGCTGATGCGAATCTATTCGGTTATTCATCTTACATTAGTTTACATCGTTAATTAAAGCACGATCTAAATGCACATATCCGCCATCTACAAAAACAAATTGTCCGGTTGTGTGCGATGAACGATCAGAAATAATAAAAAGTGCTGTATCTGCAATCTCTTCTGTCCTGGTCATTCTGGCTTCAAACGGAATGCTTTTATTTATTTTCTTTAAAACGGTTTCTCCGTCTGCCAATGTTTTAATCCAGTCTTCGTATGCCGGAGTATAACTTTCTGCAATAATAATGGCATTCGAACGGATTCCAAACTGAATTAAATCAACTGCCCATTCTCTTGTTAAACCCAAAACTCCGCCTTTTGCAGCAGCGTAACCCGAAGTACCGCCCTGCCCTGTTAAAGCTACTTTTGAACCAATATTTAAGATATTACCTTTTGATTCTTTTAAGTACGGAAGTGCATATTTAACTAATAAAAAATAGCTTACAACATTTAGCTTCAAAGAATTCATGAATTCCTCATAAGTAGCATCTAAACCCGCACCGTCATTTACACCAACATTATTGATAACGGCATCAATTCTTCCGTATTTTGCTACTATTTTTTTTACTGCATTTTCAATTTCGACAGGATCTGTTACATCAGTCTGTACAAATAAAGAATCTATTCCTCTTTTTTGAAAAGCTTCTGCATAATCAAATCCTCTGCTGTTTCTGTCAACCAAAACCGGAATTGCGCCTTCATCGGCAATTCGGTTAATGATTGTTTCTCCAATGCTGCCTTGCTTTCCGGCAGAACCTGAAACAACAATTATCTTGTTTTTTAAATTCAAATCCATTTTTTGTGGTTATTAAGGTTTAGTAATAGTTAGTTTTTTTAAAACACATAGAGACCTAAATTTTGGAAACTTAACAAAAAAAAAAACTCCTAAAAAAAAACTCGTAGAAATTCTCCAGTTTTTGTAGAGTTTCTCGCGGAGATTTCCCGTTTCTCGAAATGACTAACCGTGCATAAAACTTTAACTATATTCTTATTCTATTTCAATTAAGGCTTTGATTACATTATTTTTTGGATCAATTAATTGCCCGAAATCAGTAATCATTTCTGAAAAACTGGCTCTGTGTGTAATGTACTTTTTAGGATCAATTTTTCCTTCTTTCAAACATTTCATTACATATTCAAAATCTTCAATAGTTGCATTTCTGCTGCTCATTAAAGTCGATTCTCTTTTATGAAAATCAGGATGACTAAAACTCAATTCACCTTTTTGAAGCCCAACCAGAACAAATCTTCCGCCGTGTGAAATATAGTTAAAAGCACTGTTCATCACATTTTGATTTCCGGTTGCATCAATCACCACATTGGCCATATCGCCGTTTGTCAGTTCAGCCAATTTAACTGCAACATCATCATTTAACGGATTGATTATTTCATCAGCGTTCAATTCGGTTTTACAGAAATTCAGTCTGTAATCGTTGATATCCATTACGATAACTTTGGCTCCGGCAATTTTAGCAAACTGAATTAATCCAATTCCAATTGGTCCTGCTCCCATTACCAAAACAGTATCAGATGATTTTACAGCCGCTCTTCGTACGCCGTGCGCTGCAATTGCTAATGGTTCAACCAAAGCCAGTTCATCGTAATCTAGTCCCTGACCACGAAGCAGATACTGCTCCGGAATCGTAACATATTCAGCCATTCCGCCATCAATATGAACTCCGAAAACTTTGATATTTACACAACAGTTCGTTAATCCGTTTCTGCAGGCCACGCATTTTCCGCAGTTAAAATACGGAATAAAAGTTACTTTATCTCCCGGTTTAAAACCTGCTGCATTTCCTTTTACATATTCTGCTGCCAGTTCGTGACCTAAAATTCTGGGATATTCAAAATATGGCTGAGTTCCGCCAAAAGCGTGAATATCAGTACCGCAGATTCCGATTCTTTTAATTTTCAATAAAACTTCACCTTCTTTTGGTTCTGGAATACTGGTTTCTTTTAAAAGAAATTCCTGCGGTTTTTCGCAAACAATATATTTCATTTTTTATTTCGTTTAAATTTCTAATTAGACGCGGATGATACAGATTCGCTATCGCGAAGACACTGATTTAAACGGATTTTTGATTAATTTTCTTAAATATAAAATCCGTTTAAATCCGCGTTTTTACAAAGTAAATCCGTTTTATCAGCGTCATCATTCGTTAGTAAAATAACAGATAGTTATATTACTTTTTATAAGCAACAGCAGTTTGCTTACTTGTTCCAAGTCCCTCAATTCCAAGCTCTACAACATCACCAGCTTTAAGGTAAACCGGATCTGGTTTGATTCCTAAACCAACTCCCGGAGGCGTTCCTGTACTTATGATATCGCCCGGAAGCAAAGTCATAAACTGACTTAAGTAATGTACTAAATATGGGATCTTGAAAACCAAATTTAAGGTGTTGCTGTCTTGGTGTTTTTTACCGTTTACGCTCAGCCACATCGATAAATTATCAACATCTTTTACTTCATCTTTCGTTGCCAAAAATGGTCCAAGAGGCGCAAATGTATCGCAGCCTTTTCCTTTTGCCCATTGCCCGCCACGTTCAATTTGAAATTCTCTTTCGCTGTAATCATTCAATAATGCATATCCAGCCACGTAATCTAAAGCTTCGGCTTCTTCGACATAACTTGCTTTTTTACCTACAACAAAAGCCAGCTCCACTTCCCAGTCTGTTTTTACACTGTTTTTCGGAATAATTACATCATCATCCGGTCCGCATAAAGAAGTGGTCGATTTAAAAAAGATGATAGGTTCTGTTGGAATTGGTGCGTTTGTTTCTTTGCAGTGATCTACATAATTTAATCCGATACAGATTATTTTTGAAGGTCTCGCGACCGGAGATCCCAAACGTACACTGGCATCTACTTCTGGTAAAGCCGGATTGCTTTCTAATGCTTTTTGTAATTTTTCTAAACCATTTTCTTCAAAAAAGCTTTCATTAAAGTCTGAAACTATAGAAGAAACATCATATCTTTTTTCATTAATTAAAACTCCTGGTTTTTCTTTTCCGGTTTCTCCAAAACGTATTAATTTCATTGTGTTTTTATTTTTAGGTTATTTTTTTAAGATACTAAGATTCTGAGTTTTTTCTTAGAGTCTTAATATCTTAGTATCTCAATTGTTCAGCTTAATGAATCCTCCGTCGATTGGATAATCGCATCCGGTAATGAATCCGGCTTCTTCGCTGCATAAATACAGTGCTAAAGCAGCGATTTCGTCTGGTTTTCCCATACGGCCAATTGGCTGTGATTTGGATAGTTTCTCAAACATTTCTTCTTCTTTTCCGGCATAGTTTTTAGAGATAAAACCATCTACAAAAGGCGTGTGAACCCTTGCCGGAGAAATAGAATTACATCTGATATTTTCGCTTAAATAATCTCTTGCTACAGATAAAGTCATAGCCATTACAGCCCCTTTTGCAGTAGAATAAGCAAACCTGTCTGAGATTCCTACCCAAGCTGCAATTGACGCCATATTTAAAATAACACCACCGCCTGAGAGTCTAAATTGCGGAATCGCAGCAAACAAGCAGTTGTAAACGCCTTTTACATTTACATCCATTACACGGTCAAAATCAGCTTCAGAGGTCGTGTCGGCTTTTCCAACATTTGCGATTCCGGCATTATTGATTAAAATATTTATATTTCCAATTTTTTCGAAAGTCGCCTTAACATCAGCCTGACTGGAAACATTACAAGCATACGAAAACACATTTCCACCTGCGTTTTTAATTTCGTCAACAGCATCTTGTGCACTTTCAATAGATAAATCAATAATATGAACTTCTGATCCCTGCTTGGCAAATAAGGATGCAATCGCTCTTCCAATGCCGCTTCCGCCTCCTGTTATGACTGCTTTTTTATTTTGTAATGAAAACATTTTTAATAGTATTTAGTATTATAGAAATCAATTTTATGGCTTCAAACATTAGAATAAATAATAAATGTAAAAAGCACAATTACAAATGTAATCGATTAAAACAAAATTCACATTTTATTTTTACACTAATACAACAAAATGATCATTCTTTAAAAAATTATAACAATTTTTATTCGCTTTGTAAAAAAATACGCCTCATACAAAACTATTATCAAAAAATTTTATGCAAAAAGTTACATTTTCTTGTTCAATTCAATCTTATTTCTAATTTTGTAATTGTATTTTTTACATTTATTATTTTCATCACACATACATCAATACAAATGGCAGTATTAAAAGGCATAACGTGGAATCATACAAGAGGTTTACTACCCATGGTTGCAACGGCACAGCGCTTTACCGAGTTAAATCCGGAAATCGAAATTACCTGGGAGAAAAGAAGCTTACAGGAATTTGCAGATGCTTCAATCGAAGATTTAGCAAAACGATTTGACTTATTGGTTATTGATCATCCCTGGACAGGTTTTGGAGCACATACCAATGCTATTCTTCCTTTATCAGATTATCTCCCTGCCGATTATATAAAAGATCAGGAAATAAATACCGTAGGAAAATCATACGGAAGCTACGTTTTCAGCAATAAATTATGGGCTTTGCCAATTGATGCCGCGACTCCGGTTGCTGCAGCCCGTTTGGATATTTTAGAAAAAAAAGGATTTAAGGCGCCTCAGACCTACGATGATTTATTGGCTTTAGCCAAAAAAAGACTGGTTGCATTTGCCGGAATTCCGGTTGATGTTTTAATGAGTTTTTATATGTTTTGCTGCAGTTTAAACGAAGCTCCGTTTCAGTCTGAAGAAAAAGTTATTTCTACGGCAACAGGAAAAAAAGCGTTACAGATGTTTCGCGAATTGGCACAATTAATTGATCCTGCCAACTTTAACCGAAATCCAATTCAGGTTTATGAAGCGATGGTGAATTCTGATGAAATTGCCTATTGCCCTTTTGCTTACGGATATTCTAATTATTCGAGAGCGGGTTACAGCAAAAACCTGCTTCATTTTTATGATTTGGTAAAACTGAATAATACGCCTATGATCAGCTCTTTGGGCGGAACAGGATTAGCAGTTTCTTCCTTCAGCAAACATATTCCGGAAGCTATTCGTTATGCTGAATTTACGGGTTCATCTCATGTACAGCAGCATATTTTTGCCGATAACGGTGGCCAGCCCGGACACTTACAAGCCTGGAAAAATGACCGAATCAATGCTGTAACCAACAATTATTTTAATAATACTTTACCGGCTTTAGAAAGAGCCTTTTTAAGACCGAGATATTCCGGACACATGTATTTTCAGGATCATGCAGGCGATGTTGTTCGGGATTATCTAATAAACGGAGGCAGCGAAGAACTGGTTTTAGACACCTTGAATTCGATTTATGCTACATCATTAAAACTGCAAAATTCATGAAACCATTAGAAGGATTAATTGTCTTAGAGTTCTGCCAGTTTTTGGCAGGTCCTTCTGCCGGATTAAAGTTAGCCGATTTGGGTGCGAGAGTCATTAAAATTGAAAGACCTATAAAAGGCGAAGCCTGCAGACAATTAAGTATCAAAGATTTATTTGTAGACGACAGCAGTCTTTTATTTCATACCATTAACAGAAATAAAGAATCGTTTGCGGCCGATTTAAAAAATCCAAATGATTTGGTTTTAATTAAAAAACTAATCGAAAAGGCTGATATCATGACACATAATTTCAGACCAGGTGTCATGGAAAAAATCGGATTGGATTTTCATACAACCCTTACCATTAATCCGAAGATTATATATGCCACCATAACAGGTTACGGCGATAAAGGCCCCTGGGCAAAAAAACCGGGACAGGATTTGCTTTTGCAGTCAATTTCGGGATTAAGCTGGTTAAGTGGCCGAAAAAGTCAGGGACCGGTTCCGTTTGGTCTGGCCGTAGCCGATTTAATGTGCGGGAATCATTTCGTGCAGGGAATTTTAGCCGCTTTATTGAAAAGAACCAAAACCGGAAAAGCTGTTCTGGTAGAAGTAAGCTTACTGGAATCGGTTTTGGATGTTCAGTTTGAAGCCATTACTTCCTTCTTAAACGATGGCGGACAACAGCCTGAAAGAGGCGATATAAAAGGAAGTGCTCATGCTTTTTTGAGTGCACCTTATGGCGTTTACAAAACCCAGGACGACTATATTTCGCTGGCAATGGGCGATTTAATTTTCATTGGAAATACACTTGGAGCTGATTTAAAAAATTATGCTGATAAACATCTTTGGTTTGAAAAAAGAGACGAAATCAGAGAAATTTTAGCTGATAAATTAGCCAGACAAAAAGCAGATTATTGGTTAGAATTACTCCAAAAGCAAGGTATTTGGGCAGGAAAAGTTCTCAATTACGAAACATTGGATGAGCAGCCTTTTGTGAAGGAACTTCACTTAAAACAAACCGTAAAAAATTCAGATGGAAAATCTTTGGTTACCACCAGAAGTCCGATTCAGCTTGACGGTAAAATTTTAAGCAGCACCAAAGCAGCCCCAAAAGTGGGAGAAGATAATTTAGCAATACAAGAAGAGTTTATTCGCTGAAACGTTCATTTTTTTAATCGCATTCAATAACGATTAAGCAAATAACTTCTCGATTAAACAATAAAACAGTTAAACGGTTAAACAAAAAAATGAAACCCTTAGAAGATTATTTAATTGTAGATTTTAGTCAGTTTCTGTCTGGTCCTTCAGCAAGTCTTAGATTGGCTGATTTGGGTGCTCGCGTTATAAAAATTGAAAAACCGGTAACTGGCGATATTTGCAGAACCTTATATACATCTGACTTAATTATGAACGGAGAATCATCTGTTTTTCATACCATTAACAGAAACAAAGAATCGTTTGCCATTGATTTTAAACAGCCAGAAGAGCTTCAAAAATTAAAAAAATTATTAGCTAAAGCCGATGTTGTCATGCATAATTTCAGGCCGGGTGTAATGGAACGCATTGGTTTAAGTTATGAAGATGTAAAAACGATCAATCCAACTGTGGTTTATGCCTCTATTTCTGGTTTTGGAAATCACCCTGAACTTAAAGATTTACCGGGACAAGATTTATTATTACAATCTTTAACAGCTCTGACCTGGCTAAGCGGTAATCAGGAAGATGGCCCGGTACCAATGGGATTATCTATTGTAGATATGCTGGCTGGTGCTCATTTAGCACAAGGAATATTGGCTGCTTTATATCGAAAAGCAACCCAAAATACAGGCGGAACGGTTCAGGTAAGCATGCTCGAATCGGCATTTGATTTTCAGTTTGAAACTATTACAACTTTCTTCAATGACGGCGGAGAATTGCCCGTTAGGACCAAAACCAATAATGCTCATGCTTATTTAGGCGCGCCTTATGGAATTTACCAAACCAAAAACGGTTATCTGGCTTTGGCAATGGGATCTATTCCGGTTTTGGCTTCTCTGATAAAATGTCATGAATTACTGCAATTTCCGGAGAATAAATTTACACTTAGAGATGAGATTAAAAATATTCTGGCCTCTCACCTATTGACACAGGAAACACAGTTTTGGCTGGATATTTTAGAACCGGCTGATATTTGGTGCGCCGGAGTTTTAAACTACCAGCAGCTTTTTACCGAAGAAGGTTTTAAGGTTTTGGAGTTTACGCAGCAGGTAGAAATGCTTGACGGTTACTCTTATAAAACCACAAGATGTCCGATAAAAATTGATGGAGAATATTTTACTTCTGCAAAAGGTTCTCCAAAACTCGGACAGGATAACGAGCGAATTATAAAAGAATTTATAGGGTAAAATATGGAAAAAATCAGAATCGCTGTTAGAAAATTTTCTCCTTTTGAAAGCACGCTGCAAAAGCTGTGGGACGCTTTTTGCTTAAAAAACAATATTCAGATTGACGTTGAAATGATTCCGTTGGAATTACACGATCTTTATGAAGAAACCATCACAAAAAAAGGCTTAAAAAACGGAAAATGGGATATTGCACACTTAAATACAGATTGGATTTTTGATGCTGCAAATGAAAAAGCGGTTCTGGATTTAACCTCATTTATCAATCAAAATCCACCGCAGGATTATCCTCAGGGCTGGCACCAATCGTTACTAAATCTACAACAGATTAATGGCGGCACTTACGGACTTCCGTTTCATGACGGACCGGAATGCCTGATTTACAGAAAAGATTTATTTGAAGATATAACAGAAAAAGAAAACTTTAAAAAACAATTTGGTTACGAATTGTTCCCTCCTAAAACCTGGGAGCAATTCAACCAAATAGCCTCTTTTTTTAATCGTCCTGACAACAATTTATACGGCTGTGTTTTTGCCAGTTATCCGGACGGTCATAATATGGTTTTTGATTTCTGCCTGCAGTTATGGACACGCGGAGGATCTCTTTTAGACCATCAAGACAAAATAAATATCAATCATAATCAGGCAATTGAAGCTTTAGATTATTATAGAAAAATCGTTAATAATAGCCATGCAGTTCATCCGGGTTCGAAGAATTTTGGCTCTGTCGAAGCTGGAATGGCTTTCGCCGAAGGACAAGCGGCAATGGCAATCAATTGGTTTGGATTTGCCTCGATGTGCGAAGTGATTGAAGAATCGAAAGTAAAAGGCATAGTCGATATTACCGAATTACCGCACGATGAAAACCATAAAACGGCTTCATTAAATGTGTATTGGCTCTATACCATTGGTATTGGAAGTAAAAATAAAGCACTCGCCTACGATTTCTTAAGATTTGCAACAACAGCCAAAAGCGATAAATTATTAACAACCGAAGGCGGCATCGGGTGCAGAAAATCTACCTGGAAGGATACCGAAATCAACAAGACTATTCCGTATTATCATAAACTGCAAATGCTGCATGAAAATGCTTTGACCTTACCTCAGACACCAATCTGGCCAAAAGTAACAGAATTAATAGATCAAATGGTTTTAAAAGCCATTGAAACAGATATTTCTTCTAAAACACTTTTAGAAGAAACACAGCAAAATATTGAAAAACTAACGAACTGACAACCTGGATAAAGTTCACTCTACTAACGGATTATAAAATAGTTAACAAATGAATATTCCATATAAACCTTTACTGCCCGAAACCAAACAGCCCATTATCATTATTGGCGCAAGCGGCATTGTAAAAGATGCACACTTGCCAGCTTACAAAATGGCTGGCTTTACAGTTTTTGGCATTACCAACAGAACGATTGCAAAAGCGCACTATTTAGCCAAAGAATTTGAGATTCAGTATGTTTTTGAAAATGTTGCCGACGCAGTTAAAAATGCGCCATCAAATGCAGTGTACGACATTACAGTTTTACCCGATCAATATATCGAAATTCTAGAACAATTACCCAATGGTGTAGCGGTTTTGATTCAGAAACCAATGGGTAATGATTTGGCACAGGCCAGAGAAATTGTAGCAGTTTGCGAAAGAAAAAATCTGATTGCAGCAATCAATTTCCAGCTCCGGTTTTCACCATTTGTGAGCGCTGCCAGATATTTAATTGATAAAGGTTTGATTGGCGACTTATATGATTTTGAATTTAAAGTAACTGTAAATACACCCTGGGAATTATTTCCGCTGATTAAGGAACATCCCAGATTGGAAATTCTTTTTCACAGTGTTCACTATATCGATTGCATTCGTTCGTTTCTGGGAAATCCGAAAAGTGTCATGGCCAAAACCGCAAAACATCCGCTAAAAAAATTATCCTCAAGCCGGTCAACTATTATTTTAGATTATGGTGAAGATAAACATGTGGTGATCAATACTAATCACGATCATCATTTTGGGCCAAATCACGAAGAAAGCTACATTAAATGGGAAGGTACCAAAGGCGCCATAAAAGCAAAAATGGGATTATTAATGAATTATCCTGACGGACTTCCTGACATTTTTGAATATGCGATTGAAAACGAAAAAAGACAATACGAATGGAAAAAAATCAATCTTGAAGGTTCATGGTTTCCCGAAGCTTTCATTGGAACAATGTCGAATTTAATGCGCTTTAAAGAAGGCTCAGATTCAAAATTATTAGCAAGTGTTCAGGACGTTTTGGATACTATGAAAGTCGTCGAAGCCTGCTACATCAGTAACAACAGTGGAGGAGTTTCTTTCTCTGAACTATAAAAAATCAAACCATATCAGTGATATTCATTCTTTTTTTTGCGTAAACCTACTTTTTAAACTTATATCAATTTTATGGTTTAAAAATTTCAACGCACTGCTTAAATTATCTTATATCACTTAGATGGTCAAAAAACCAAAAACATATGTATTTCAAATCAACATTTTTCGAAGATTATCATCTGAATGATAAGCGAGTAACTTTAGGCAGAACGATTACAGAAACTGATTTTGTAGTTCATGCCGGACATACGGGAGATTTTTTTCCGCATCACATGGATGAAGAATGGTGTAAAACTCAGCCATTCGGACAGCGTATTGCACACGGAACAATGATTTTTGCTATTGGAATTGGCCTGACCGCATCAGAAATAAATCCGGAAGCTTTTTCAAGAGGATACGACAAAATGCGATTCGTAAAACCGGTTCATATTGGCGATACCATCCATTCGGAAATTACCATTTCGGAAAAAGGCGAAGCAAAAAATCCAGAAATGGGAACCGTAACAGAACATGTTGAAATCATTAACCAAAGAGGTGAAGTGGTTTTGGTATGTGATCATTTATTGCTGGTGAAGAAAAGGTTCTAAGATGCTGAGTTTCTAAGATGCTAAGATTTAAAACTTTGCGTCTTAGTGCCTTCACAACACAGAAAAAACTCAGAACCTTAGCTCCTTAGCACCTCAGAACCTTTAAAACTATCTATCTAATGCAAGTAACAAACCAAACAGGCGATCTACACGAAGTGCCAACCGAAGGCGGAAAAACAAACTATCTTCTGCCATTTATCTTAATTACCAGTTTGTTTTTCCTTTGGGGAATGGCACACAATCTGGATTCTATTTTAATTCCGCATTTAAAAAAGGCCTGCGAATTAAACAACCGCCAATCGACATTAATTGATACTTCGGTATTCTTTGCTTATTTTATAATGGCGATTCCGGCCGGAATGCTCATCAAACGATTTGGTTACAAAAACAGTATCATTACCGGATTATTGGTTTTCGCTGCCGGAGCATTTTTATTTGTACCTGCCGCCAATTCCAGAACGTATGAATTGTTTTTATTCGCTTTGTTTGTAATTGGCTGCGGATTAACGATCCTTGAAACAAGTGCCAATCCGTATGCTGCAATTTTAGGACCTGCTGAATCTTCTTCGAAAAGATTAAACTTAGCTGCATCTTTCAACGGATTAGCGGCGATGGTAGCGCCAATTGTGGGTTCGCTATTCATTCTTTCAGGAAAAAACCATACTCCGGAACAAATGGCTGCGATGCCCGAAGCTGAAAAAGCATCTTATTTATTAGGTGAAGCCGCTGCGGTAAAAATGCCATACATTATTCTGGGAAGTGTATTGGTTTTAGTGGCGATTATATTCTACTTTATGCATCTGCCTTCGATGAAGCCACAGCATACCGAAGCTGAAATTAAACCCGGATTTTTCTCTGTTTTGAAATTTCGACATTTAAGCTGGGCTGTTGTTGCACAGTTTTTTTATGTAGGTGCACAAGTTTGCATTACGAGTTTCTTTATCAGAATTGCACAGCAAGGCGCAGGACTAGACGAAAAAACAGCCGGATATTACCTGGGTATTTATGGTTTCTTATTTATGGCTGGACGCTTTATTGGAACTTTCTTTCTCAAGTTTGTTAAAGATTACACGTTACTTTCTATTTATTGTGTAGCCAGTATTCTGCTTTGCCTGTTGGCTATTTACGGAACCGGAATCGTAGTTATTTATGCTTTAGGAGGTATCGGATTTTTTATGTCGATTATGTTTCCTACCATATTCTCTTTAGGATTAACGGGCTTAAAATCGAATACCGAAACGGGTTCTTCATGGCTGGTAATGTCGATTGTGGGCGGAGCCATACTTCCTTACGCAATGGGAACTTTAATCGATATGAAACACGACGATATTCAATCCGGATACATTATTCCGCTATTGTGTTTTGTGATTATTCTATCATTTGGAATGTACGGACATAAAGTAAAAACCGTGAAATAATACTTTGATTTTAAACTACAAAAAGCCTTCCAAACAATTGTTTTAGAAGGCTTTTCTTTATTTAATACTAACCAATATTAAATACTTTATGGTTTAAGCTCTGTAAATTTCGAATCTAAATCAAAAGCTTTTTTTACTTTTTCAACGGTGATTTCTTTTGGCACTGAGAACTGAGCTGTTTTTTTAATGTTCAAAGAAGAGGTTCCAACCAAAACTTTATAAGTTCCGGCTTCGGCAATCCAGGCGTTTCTATTTTCTAAAAATGAAGCCAGATCTTTTGGAGATAAAGTCAGTTGTAAAGTTTCGCTTTCTCCCGGTTTTAATTCTTTGGTTTTCCCAAAAGCTTTCAATTCTTCTTTTGGCTTATCAATCAGTTTTGATGGTGCCGAAAGATAAACTTCGACTACTTCTTTTCCGCTGACTTTTCCAGTGTTTTTTACTATAACTGAAACCGTTAATTTAGAATCAAAGGTAGGCGAACTTAGTTTTACATCTGTATAATCAAAATTGGTATAAGAACTTCCAAAACCAAATTCATAAGAAGGTTTGACATTAAATGTATTGTAATAGCGATATCCCACATAAATACCTTCTGCGTATGTTACGTTTGTTGGATCGTTAACCGGAGTTCCCAGCCAGTTTTTGGCTGATGGTGTATCTTCATATTTGACAGGAAAAGTCATGGTTAATTTACCAGACGGATTAACTTTTCCTGAGAAAACATCAGCAACAGAATTTCCTCCTTCTTGTCCCGGCTGCCAGGATAATAAAATAGCATCTGCTTTATCTTTCCAGCTTGCTGTTTCGATAACACCACCAACATTCATAATTACAACTACTTTTTTGCCTTTTGCATGAAATGCTTCAGATACATTGTTAATTAACTCCACTTCATCTGCCGCCAGATTAAAATCATTATCTATAGACCTGTCTCCGCCTTCGCCGGAATTTCTTCCAATTGTAATAATAGCCAGCTCGGCTTCTGATGCTGTTTTTTCTACAGCATTTTTATCCAATTTTAATTCAGGAAGTCTTTTGGGTAAAGCAAGAAAACCTTCTTTTTTACGGTTTTCCATTTCGATATTTTTCACTTTAGCCACAAATGGTGTGTATGTGTTTTTTAATTCTTCGTCAAGCGAAAAACCCGCATTTTTTAACCCTTCGATTAACGAAATTGTATACGCTTCATTGACATCTCCGCTTCCTGTTCCGCCAGAAATAAAATCATAAGAGGTAACTCCAAAAGCCGCAACTTTTCCTTTTTTATTGGTGTAAGGCAAAACATTTTTTTCATTCTTTAATAAAACGATTCCTTCGCTGGCTGCCTGTCTGGTAACTTGTGCATTTTCTTTCAGGTTTGGATGATCCGAATATTTGTAGTTTTCCATGACCGGAGATTTCAAAACCAGCTCTAAAATCCTTTCTACATTGGTATCGATCACTTCTCTAGAAAGTTGCTTGTTTTGCATATTTTCTACAATAGCTTTTTTTTGAGCAGCAATTCCGGGCATTAGTAAATCATTTCCGGCGTTAAGCTGTTGCGTTACATTGCTGGATCCTGCCATGATCGATTGTGCTCCGGCAAAACCGCCAAACCAGTCTGTCATTACGATTCCTTTAAATCCCCATTCATTACGAAGAATTTCTGTCAGCAAATCTTTTCTGGCCGACGTATAGGTTCCGTTAATCAAATTGTATGATGACATTACTGTCCAGGGATGAGACTCTTTTACTGCGATTTCAAAGCCTTTTAGATAAATTTCCCGCATGGCTCTTTCGCTGATATGCTCGTTTATCGACAAACGGTTTGTTTCCTGATTATTTGCTGCAAAATGTTTGATTGAAGTTCCTACTCCATTTGACTGGATTCCTTTTACCATTGCCGAAGCTATTTTTCCTGAAACCAATGGATCTTCAGAATAATATTCGAAGTTTCTGCCGCATAACGGGTTTCTGTGAATGTTTAAAGCAGGCGCCAGTAAAACATCTACGCCATATTCTTTTACTTCATTTCCCATTGCTTTTCCCACTTTTTCGATCAAAGCCTCATTCCATGTAGATGCCAAAGCAGTTCCAACCGGAAAAGCAGTGCAGTAATAGGTTTTAGAATCATTATCCCGAATAGGTTTTATACGAAGTCCTGCAGGACCATCGGCCACAATAATTGCCGGAATTCCTAAACGTTTTATTTCATAAGTCCCTCCTGCAGCTCCCGGAACTCGACCTTCGATTGCGCCAACAACAGGTTTAATTCCGTCAAATCCGGGCATTCCGGTTCCCATTAAAAAAGCAGCTTTTTCATCATTGGTCATTTTAGTGACTAAATCATGTGCTCTTTCTTTTATCGAAAGCCTTGTATCTTCATAAATATCAAGCTTTCCATTTTTATTTAAATCTTTAAAAGTAAACCCATTAATGGTTAAAAGTGGCGGATTTGTTTCGTCATCCTGAATTGCATTCCATGATAAATTTGAAATCACTAGAGCAGTTAAAAGTGATGTTCTTGCTGTTTTTTTGATGGTTAGTTTCATAGTTAGAAATTTTGCATAGTTTGAATGAAAATATATAAAGTGGTTTTTGCAGTTTTCATTGCTTCATTATGAAGCAATATTAAAAACTTTTTTTGATATCAACAAATAATTTCTGGTATAATTTCATTTTCATAAAATATAAATAGCTAAAAATGAGCATTTACCAAACAATAATTTAAAAAAAAAGTATTTTATTGCTCCTAAAACAAGTTTAGATTTTTTTCTTGCTTCGTAATTTTCAAAAACAGTAAATTTGAAAACAAATCATTGTAATGGAATTTAAAAAGATACTTGAAGAGCAATCTGAGGCAGCGTGGAAAAAATATATTCCAACGCTTTCTATCGATTGTGTAATTTTTAGTTTTCATGAAACTTCACTTCAGGTTCTGACTCTTAAAATGAAAGATCAGGATTTCTGGGGGCTTCCCGGAGGATACGTGCAAAAAAACGAAAATGTAGATGATGCTGCCATTCGTATTTTGAAAGACAGAACCGGAACAGAAAATATCTACTTACAGCAATTTTACACCTTTGGTAATCTAAAACGTTCTGAAAGTGCTTTTGAAGATTATCCCGATGATTTATGGAACAAACAGCGATTTGTTTCGATAGGCTATTATGCCTTGGCTGAATATTCAAAGGTAAATCTGGTCATTGACGAATATTCATCGGCCTGCGAATGGAAATCGATTGATGATTTGCCAGTATTTATGATGGATCATAAAGCTATTTTTGAGAAAGCTTTACTAACGCTTCGGGAACAATTAAACCATCACCCGATTGGTTATAATCTTTTACCCGAAAAATTTACTATGCCTGAACTTCAAAAGTTGTATGAAATTATTTTAGATAAAAAACTTAACCGAGGCAATTTCTATCGTAAAATTCTTCGTTATGACATCTTAACCAAACTTGATGAATCACGAAAAGGCGGCGCACATAAAGCTCCGGATCTGTATCGTTTTGATCTGGAAAAATACAATATTGCACTGAAAGAAGGCTTAAAAGGAAACTGGTAGAACAAAAAAACGCCCCATTACTGAGGCGTTCTTCTGCTTTAATCTTAATTTATTTAATGACGATCATCATGTCCATGTCCGTGATCCTTATCTTTATTCCTGTTTCCTTTAGAATTGTTTGAATCATCTCTTCTGCCCTTTCCGTTTTGAGGTTTTTGTTTATCCTCGTATCTGTCATTTTTTTCCGGTCTGTTTCCTCTGCTTTTTTGAGGTGGCCCCTGATAACCTTTTGGGTAACTGCTTCTGTGTTTTTTATGATACGCATAAGGAGCATCTCCTCTGTAATCATTTAAAACTACTTTATAACCTCCATAAAGATCATATTGTCTGTATTGTGCCGGTAATCTTTTTTCGCGAATCCATCTGCCGTTATTATCATAAATAAACTGACTTTGGTTAACATCATAATAAACATCAATATCGGGTAAGTAATAATATCTGCTGTTATCATTTCCCTGAGGTCCCCAGCTTGGAGGTGTACCAATATTAACATTGACCGAAACTTGCGCCTGAGCAAAAACACTCATCAAGAGCATTAGTGCAATTCCTATTTTTTTCATTTTTGTGGTATTAAATATTAATTGATTTAAAACAAAGCTAAAGTAGTGCCATCTTTTTTCCTTTCTCTTATACATTATATAAAAAGGCAAAACCAATCGACGTATAGCATCTCTCAACCGACAGAAAACACCTCAATATCCTGAGGTGTTTTATTGTTTTATCAATTCTAATTAAGAAACCTATTCTGATCAAAAATCTATTTCCATCCGCCACCTAAAGCCCGATACAAATCAACTACAGCCTGTAATTTCTGTAAATTGTCATTAACACCACTTAATTGGGCAGACAAAAGGTTTTGTTCTGATGTTAATACATCTGTATAATTGGTAGCAGAACTGTATTCTAAAAGTTGTTGTGTATAATCTACTGCTTTTTCTAAAGCTTCAATTTGTTTTTCTCTCGAATCTTCTTTTTCAACCGCCATTTGATAAGCATAAAGAGCATTTGAAACTTCCTGACCTGCAACCAGAAGACTTTGCTGGAAATTATTAAAAGCCTGCACTTGTCTGGATTGTGCGTTTGTTAATCTTGCTCTGTTCAGTCCTTGATTAAATAATGGCTGTGTTAACCCTCCAATTATAGAATAAAAAATAGACTGATCGAAGAAGTTTTTTAATTGTAAAGTCGACAACCCGCCACTTGCTGTAAGAGTCAAACTTGGATAAAAATAGGTTTTAGCCATGTTTGTAGTTTCAAAAGCAGTTCTGAAATCAAATTCAGCCTGACGAACATCCGGGCGATTCTCTAACAGTTGAGCCGGTAAACCAATAGCAATTTTTTCAGGAATTGCCTGGTCGCCTAAAACACCTCTTTCGATTGGTCCGGAAGCTTGTCCTAACAAAATATTAAGGGCGTTTTCGGTCTCACGAATGCTTCTTTTTAAATCCGGAATCAAAACTTCGGCTGCGTGTTGATTGGCCTCACTTTGTACCACAGATGCTCCGGTTACTATTGCTCCTTCTTTTAAAGCTTTAATAACTTCAACATTTTTAATACGGCTTTCTAACGTTGATTTTGTAATTTCTAATTGTTTATCATACGCTAACAATAAAAAGTAATTATTGGCTATATCTGATATCAATTGGGTTTGAACCGCTTGTTTGGCAGCATCTGTAGAAAGATACGTTGCCAGAGCTGCTCTTTTGGAACTGCTCAGTTTTCCCCAAATATCAGCTTCCCAGGACGTACTTAAACCTAATTTATAGGTTGTGGTTAAGGTATTGATATTAATTCCTGCCGGAAAATTTAATGCCGCTTTAGATTGTTTATTGCGTGTTGCATTTGCATCAAGCTCCAAAGTGGGGTAATAAGCCAATTTGGTCTGACGTAAAGTGGCACGAGCCTGAACAATGTTTTCGATCGCATTTTTTAAATTGAGGTTCTGATCTAATCCTTTTTGAATTAAAGCATTCAGTTTTTGATCTTTAAAAACAGTTTGCCAGGGCATATTGGCGATCGTAGTCGAATCGGTACCAGACTGGTCTCGATATAACTTATCCGTCGAAAGGGTCGATGGACGCTCGTATTTCTTAGTAATCGAGCAGGCACTTAAAAGTGTAGCTGCGATTATCATAAGAATATATTTATTTGAACTATGAGTCATTTTTTCTTAATTAAATTATTACTCTTTATGAGCTTCTATCAGTTGTATTTCCTCGTCGTCGTCATCTTCATCAAAACTTGCTTTAGCCGGACCGCTGATTCGTTCCTGTAAACCCTGGAAAATGATAAACAATATCGGAATAACAAATACTCCTAAAATGGTTCCGATTAACATACCTCCAACTGCTCCTGTTCCAATCGATTTATTACCAACAGCTCCCGCTCCAGTAGCAAACATTAAAGGAACAAGTCCTAAAATAAAGGCGAATGAAGTCATTAAAATTGGTCGCAAACGTGCTACGGCTCCTTCTACTGCGGCTTGTACAATTGGCATTCCTCTACGCCTTCTTTCGAGGGCAAATTCAACAATCAAAATACCATTCTTCGCCAGTAACCCAATCAGCATGATTAAGGAAATCTGCAGGTAAATATTACTGTTTAATTTGAAAATGATCGAGAATAAATAAGCTCCCGCCAATCCAAACGGAATGGATAACAATACCGCAAATGGCAAAATATAACTCTCGTATTGGGCACTTAATAAAAAGTAAACAAAAACCAGACACAGAATAAAGATGAAAATAGTTTCGCTTCCTGAAGCTAATTCCTCACGTGTTAATCCAGAGAATTCATATCCGTAACCTGCGGGTAATTCCTGGGCAGCAACTTCCTGAATGGCTTTAATCGCATCTCCTGAACTAAATCCGGGATTTGGAGCTCCGGTAATAGCAATAGAAGAGAAAAGGTTAAATCTTGAAATAGATTCGGGTCCAAAAACTCTGGTCATTTTTACAAATTCTGTAATTGGAGCCATTGTTCCCGCACTGTTTCTGACAAAGATTTTGTTTAATCCTTCTGTATTGGTTCTGAACTCTGGTGAAGCCTGAATCATGACACGGTATTGTTTTCCGAATTTATTGAAATTCGAAGCATACAATCCACCATAATATCCTTGCATGGTAGACAAAATTGTATTGATAGATACTCCTGCATCTTTTGCTTTTGCCAGATTAATATCCATCATATATTGAGGGAATCCCGGATTAAAAGGCGTTGTTGCATATTGTATTTCAGGACGTTTTGATAATTTTTCTAAAAATTCTGTGTTCACCTTAAAAAATTCGGCAGTCGTGTGACCTCCTTTGTCCTGCAACTGGAATTCGAATCCACCACTTTGTCCAAATCCCTGAATAGTTGGCGGAGAAATAAAGAAAATATTAGCTTCGCGAATACCACTTGTTTTGGCAAAAAGCTGACCAATTACATCATTTACACTTAAATCACGTTTATCCCAGGTTTCCAGTTTTACAATAACCATACTGTATGCACTACCTGCTCCAGCAGTAAAGTTTTGTCCCACAATACGAAGCGTATTTTTAACTCCCGGAATTGTATTGGCAATACTGTCTACTTTTTTAGCAATTACCTCAGAACGTTCCATAGAAGCCGATGGCGGCAAACTAATATTAGCAAAAACAGTACCCTGATCTTCTGCAGGAACGAAAGCTGATGGTGTCGTTTTCATCATATAAAATAATGCCGAACCCGCAATAACAATAGCCAGAAGCACAATCCATTTTTTGACAGAAAGAAACGTAACAGAACGTTTGTATTTTTGAGTCACATTATCAAATGCAACGTTAAACGACGTATAGAATCTTTGAATAAAACTTTTATGCTGATGATCATCGGCATGCGGTTTTAAAAGTAAAGCACATAATGCCGGACTTAAAGTCAAAGCGTTAATAGCCGAAAGGATAATCGCCACAGCCAATGTGATACCAAATTGTTTGTAGAAAACTCCTGTAGATCCATTAATAAAAGTTACCGGAATAAATACAGCAGCCATCACAAGTGTGATCGAAATAATCGCTCCGGAGATTTCATCCATCGCATCAATAGTGGCTTTTTTAGATGATTTATAACCATGATCGAGTTTGGCATGTACTGCCTCGACGACCACAATGGCATCATCGACCACAATACCAATGGCCAATACCATTGCAAAAAGTGTTAACAGGTTAATTGTAAACCCGAATAAATTCAGAAAGAAAAACGTACCTACGATAGCCACCGGAACTGCAATCGCCGGAATTAAAGTAGATCTGAAATCCTGAAGAAATATAAATACAACAATAAAAACCAATATAAAAGCTTCAATCAAGGTATGAATTACTTTTTCGATAGAAGCATCCAGATTCTCGTTAACGTCTACCAGAATCGTATATTTTACTCCTTTTGGGAAGTTTTTAGCTGCTTCTTCAATCAGTTTTTTAGAGTTGTTGATTACATCACGGGCATTTGATCCGGGAGTCTGGCTAATTGCCATCGCAGCCGATTCTACACCGTTTGTTTTAATTGTCGAAGCATAACTTAGAGAACCTAACTCTACTTTTGCCACATCTTTTAATCGCAACATTTGTCCGTTACCTACTGATTTTATGACAATGTCTTCAAATTCTTTGGCACTGGTTAAACGTCCTTTATATTTAATTACATATTGAAATGCCTGATTTCCGTTTTCACCAAATTTACCTGGTGCCGCTTCTATATTCTGTTCAGCCAAAACAGCCGAAATATCGCTCGGAATCAGTTTGTATTGTTGCATGATGTCTGGTTTGAGCCAGATTCTCATTGAGTAATCTTTTGCTCCAAAAACGGTTACATCTCCTACTCCAACAACACGCTGGATTTGCGGTACAAGGTTAATCTTTGCATAGTTTTGAAGAAAAGTCTGATCGTAAGCTTTATCATCACTATATAAAGAGAAAATCAATAAGTTACTACTCTGGCTCTTTGTTACCGTTACCCCGGCCTGAGTTACCTCTACCGGCAATAAACTTGTAGCTCTGGAAACCCTGTTCTGAACGTTTACCGCTGCTAAGTCTGGATTGGTTCCTACTTTAAAGAAAATTTTAATCGAAGCATTTCCGTCATTGGTTGCTGTAGAAGTCATGTAAGTCATGTTTTCTACACCATTAATTTGCTCTTCAAGCGGAATTACAATACTTTTTAGTACCACATCTGCATTGGCACCTGTATAACTTGCCGAAACGTTTACTGTTGGAGGAGCAATATCGGGGTATTGAGAAATAGGCAGCTCAATAAGTCCCAGAATACCTAAAATAACAATAATAACAGATATTACTGTCGAAAGGACAGGTCGTTGTATGAATTTTTTAAACATTTTTTCTTATTTTAAGTCAGCATAAACCGTTTCTGGTTTCTGATTTTGAGGTTTAATTTCGCTTCCTTCTTTTAGAGAAGCTACTCCTTCTAATACAATTTGATCTCCCGCTTTTAAGCCACTTGTTACAACATAATAATTGCCTGCTGTATTTTCAAGTACAGTAATGTTGGTATTTTTCGTTTTTCCGTCTTTACCCACTGTTACGGCAAAAATTTTGTCCTGAAGTTCAAATGTGGCGCTCTGAGGAATTAGAATAACATCTTTTACATCTTTTGGAATTCTTACTGTTGTGCTGCTTCCGCTTCTGATGATTCCTCTTGGATTAGGAAAACGTGCTCTGATGTTTACCGAACCTGTTTCTGTATTAATAAGTCCGTTTACCGTTTCTACATATCCTTTTTCACCATAAACAGAACCATCTGCCAGGATTAATGAAACAGGCGGTATTTTTTTTATTGCCTGTGTTAAAGAAGATCCTGCACCTGAATTTTCGGTGAAGTTTAACAGCATTTTTTCGTTTAGTGCAAAATAAGCATATACATTTCCAATACTTGAAACAGTCGTTAAAGGTTCTGCTGTTGAAGAGCTGACTAAACTCCCTAATCGAAACGGAATAGAACCTACAACGCCATTAACCGGACTGGTTACGGTGGTATATCCTAAATTGGTTTTGGCATTTACTAAAGCGGCATTGGCCTGTGCTAATGATGCCAAGGCAGACTCATAAGTATATTGTGCCGATTCTAAATCGTATTTACTAATGATCCCTTTTTCTACCAGTGGTCTTACTTTATTTACAGCCAGTTTAGCCGAACTTAAATCTGCCTGAGCACTTTTTATACTTGCTGTTGCGGTACGAACCTGTTGTTCATATTCCGGAGCATTGATTTTAAACAAAGGCTGTCCTGTTTTTACAACAGCACCTTCATCAACAAAAATCTTGTCGATATAACCCTCAACTCTCGGTCGGATTTCTATGTTTTGCTGTCCTTGTATACTGGCAGGAAAGTCTGTATTTAAGGTTGTAGATTTCGGCTGCAATGTCAGCGTTTTATATTCTTTGACTTGTGGTGCACCTCCGGCCTGAGCCGATTTATCATTTTTATTACCACACGATGTGATGATAATTGCTGCTGCGAGAATGCTTAAAAAGGATTGCTTATTCATTGTAAAAAATGTGTAATTATCAATTTATATCGAAACAAAAGAACTAAAATATTACAGGCAAAAAATTTTCAATAGACGTAAAGCAAAAAACAATCGATGGAGATTACTTAAGAACCGATAGAAATTTATTTAGTTAAATTTCTGCATTTTAAAACAGGCTCGTCGGTTCTAAAATGGTTTTTAAGGATTCTGATTCTATTTTGGACGATTGGTTTTATTTCTTTTATAAATATAGTGTAATATTGTCATAAAATCAAAAAATATAATGTCATCTAACTTTTTTAAACCATACATATTCACCGGATTACATATTCTTGCCTGGTTATTACTAGGATTTACCTTATTATTTTATATCCCTTTAACCTGGAATATTGTGCTTCCGACCATTTTTTGGTTGTGGCAATCGATAGTCTTGTTTTTTATGATTGTTATCTTTTATTCGAATGCCAAAATAATAGTTCCCCAGACGATCATCAAAGACCGAGTAACGCCATTTTTATTATGGGCGCTTCTCATCATTTTTGCTATGCAGTTTATCGCCTATCTGTATAATCTAAATACTGATTTGCATACCAAAATTGCTGCTATACTGGGTTTTAAAAAGTATCGAAGTAATTATTTTGACAACTATGTTTTTACGATAACTCTATTGGTGTTAGGTATTAGCACGAGTTGGGCCATGCTGCATCACTGGCAAAAAGCGGCTCAGCACAAACAAAAACTGGAACAGGATAAAACTATGGCCGAGCTTGCGATGCTAAAAGCACAAATTAATCCGCATTTTTTCTTTAATTCGCTTAACAGCATTTATTCGCTTACTTATACCAATATCGAAGATTCCCGTGGTGCACTTCATACTTTAAGCCGTATGATGAGGTATTTGCTTTACAGTACCGAAGGCGAAAGAACTACCGTTCTGAAAGAAGTAGAATTTATGAAAGATTTTATTGTTTTGATGAAGCTTCGTGCCAATAGCAAACTAACAATTACAACAGATATCCCGGAAAAATTACATGATTATCCAATTGTTCCGATGTTGTTATTACCTTTAGTAGAAAATGCTTTTAAACACGGTATACATGCCACAGACAAAAGCGAGATACATATTAAACTCAGACAGGAAGGAATTAATATTGAATTTGAAGTCGTAAATACTTTTTTTGAAAAAACTTCGATTACTGATCAGGGCGGAATTGGATTAACTAATACCAAACGCAGGTTGCACTTAATTTATCCGAACAAGCATATCATGGTAGCCGGCATTGATCAAAACGGAAATTATAAAGTAAATCTAAAAATAACTTTAGAAGAATGATTGTATTAAAATGTATAGCCGTCGATGACGAACCACTTGCTTTGAAACTGGTAGAAACCTTTATAGAACAAACTCCTTTTTTGCAGTTATTGTGCAGCTGCGATAATGCGGTAGAAGCTATGGGACTCATACGGGAACAACAGCCTGATGTTGTTTTTTTAGATATAAACATGCCTAATTTAACCGGAATGGAACTGGCCCGATTGCTTCAGGAGCAACCTGGACCAGTGCCTAAAATTATTTTTACAACTGCTTATAACCATTATGCAATAGAAGGTTACAGGGTAAATGCTGTTGATTATTTACTAAAGCCTTTTAGCTATGAAGAGTTTTTAAGAGCTTCTAATAAAGTGCTTCAATTGTCTGAAGAATCTTCAAATCACTTTCATTCTGTTACTGCTGATGATGAATTTATATTCCTGAAAGTAGAATATCAATGGGTTCGAATTTCACTAAAAGATATTTTATATATCGAAAGTTTAAAGGATTATGTAAAAGTACATTTTGAAGATTCCCAAAAAGGGCTCATGTCGCTAATTTCTCTAAAAGCTCTCGAAGAAAAATTACCTACATCAAAATTTATGCGAATCAACCGTTCTTTTATTGTTGCTCTGGATAAGATAAATGCAATAAGCAAAAATTCTATATTCATTGGAAAAACAGAAATTACAGTTGGTGAACAATACAAAGAAACGTTTAAAACCATAGTTGATAAATGGTTAAAATAAAATTGAAACAGTATTATCATGGAAAAAAGATCAAACAAATATTATCTGACATTAAGTCTAAAACAATATACAAATGGTGAAACAGAACCTGCAAAAGAACTCGGAATCGAATTTAGTAATCACGATGAAATTTTTGGTATAATCGAAAAAATTAAAGCCAAAAATATATTCGAAAGCGAATCTGAAGCCACACAATTTGCACTTGGACTGAAATTGTTTAGCGAAATAAAAATCAAACACCGCAACAATCCTTTATTTGAAGAATTAAATGAGGTGTTCCCTGCATTTATGAAAAAATTAAAGAGTTTATAATTTCTTCCTGATTTATCTGAAAAATATAAACAATATTGCTTTTGAACAATTCTTACACATCAAAAAAAAGACTGATAACTATTATTATCAGTCTTTTTTGATTCGAATCAGAACAGAGAAAACATCTTTGTTGAAAGTCAAAAAAATTAAATATTTATCCTATTTTCTTTTCTTTTCTCTTTACAGTACAGCCAATTTCTTTGGTTGCTGTTATAGCCGGTTTTTGATTATTTTTTAAAGCTGTAATGGCATCTTCGGCATATTTTATTTTTTCTGTTTTAGTTCCTTCAGGATCATTATCTATCGCTCCAACATATTCTATGATATTTCCTTTGGTGGTTTTAGATACGATAAAAAGATGCGGGGTATGTTTTGCTCCGTACTGATCAGTAACTTTTTGTCCGGCATCAAACAAATACGGAAAAGAGTATTTTTTTTGTTTTGCCAAATCCTGCATTTTATCAAAAGTATCTGCTTTTGAAGCTTCAGGATCATTTGGATTAATTGCAATTACCGGATATCCCTGTGGTCTGAATTTTTTATCTAAATCAATAATTCTTTGCTCATAAGCTACAGCATAAGGACATGTGTTGCAGGTAAACACCACAATAAAACCTTTGGCTTTTGGATAACTGGCAAATGAAACTTCTTTGTTGTCTACGTTTTTTAGTTTAAATTCAGGTGCAGTATCTCCGGCTTTAAGAGTAGCTGTTTGTGCCTGAGAAAGAAAGGCAGAAAGTGCCAATACTAATAAAAGGATTATTTTTTTCATTTTGGGTAAAGTTTTAATTGGTTAAGGGTTCTGTATTTTTAATATAATCATCTACAGCTTTTTATATTCACTGAGTAATTGTTCGTAGGTAAATTCGCTTTCAACAAATTTTCGTGTATTGCCTTTAATAAAAAGTGTTGCCGGAATACTGCCTGACCATGAAGAATCAATTCTGTCTATATATTCCTGCGGACTGCTTTCGTTTAGAAGAAAGACTTCATTTTTGAGATTTTTTCTTTTTACAAAGGGAATTACGTTCGAGTTTAACTTCGATTTAAAATCAACACTTACTAACAAAACTTTCAGTTTATCTGATTTATAATCTGCAGCAAGTTTTTCGAAATGCGGAAGTTCTTTTATACAGGGTGCGCACCAGGTCGCCCAAAAATTGACAACATAAGTAGTGTCTTTTCCTGTTTTAATTCTTTCGTTGAGCTGATCTAAAGTAATCAGTTTTACATTTTGGCTATAAGCCGATGCCGAAAAAACTACAAATAGAAAAATACAGCTAAAGTACTTGATTTTCATAAGTTACAGCTCTTTAGGATTAATTTGTGGTATACAAATATAAACTAATGAAAATATACTTTTTGTTAATAAAAGTGTAATGGATTGAAATAGGTATTTTTGAGAAGCAAGGGTGCAAAGATTTTAATAAGTTTCGTTGCTCCGAAACTTTACGGTCTTTAGTGCTATTTTACAGCAAATTAAAATTCATAATAGCAAACAGAAGATTTCAAAAAAAAATGTGTTTCATTTTTCTTCATTATAAAAACCTCTAAATCAGCATAAATAGATTTTACAAAAAAGGGTATTATCCTGAATTTCTTGTTTTGCTATCTTTCTCTTTATAGCTGCAAATGATCTTGCGGAGTCCACATTTTAAAAAACTTAAACATTTTAGGGTATTCATCCCGTGGCACAAATGCTATGCAAACTTCTCTGTTTTCTAATGCAGATTCGGTTAGTACGATATGATCTGTTTCTTTTCCTGCATTTATAAATTCTTTTTCAGAAACTACACAAACTACTTTTTTAAAGATCCCGTTTATCCATGCCTGCATATTCGCGTTATGTTCAAACTTTCTAAAACAAGCTAAGGACGCATGTGCCGTTATTACAGGAACCATTTTGTCCGGAACATCCTGCTTCACTAAAATGTACATTTTCATATTATTTTTTGTTCAGATAAAACATTACTTTATTCTAATTACCATTCTGTAAAACTAATAAAATAACCATCAGAATCTTTTACTACTTTATCACAACTGACGACCTCTGGTTTTAGAAAAAGAATAAGTGCGTGATTATAAAACAGAATAAAAAAATAAGCCCGAATATCGTATCGGGCTCATTTTTTATCAAATTAAGTATAAACTGATCTAAACTTTTAAATGCAGTATGTACTTAAAAGTTACTTTACTTTTTATCCGGCAATATTATTTTTTAGATCTTTATATTTATATTATTAACAAACATAAGAGGCTGCATATTATCCATTTTGGTAAGAGATAAAATGCCGTTTTTGTTTTCATTAATTGCGTTTATTCTAAAACAAAACTCATCTCCATCCCTGTCCATTAAAGTTAAATATTCAGTTGTATCATCTGAGTTGTTTTGACAACTGTGTGAAATTGTATATCGATACATTACCTTAAAAACATCCTTATCATAATTATAAAGTTTTCCGTCCTGACTAAATACCCATTTTGTATTTCGATTTCCATCAACATACCAGGTTCCGATGATTCTTTTTGATGAAGGTTCCTGAGTCTGGCTGCTTCCAAAAATTGCAGGAACCTGCCATAATAATAACAGAATTATAAATAGCTTTTTCATACTTATGGTTTTATAGTTTCTCCTTGTTTTTAATCTGTTTTTTTTGTAAAAATAATATTATTTAATCAATTTTATTAAGCTGACGAACAACTATTTGTTTATTAAACCTTCTTAGCAGATATTTTGTCTGGAATTTTGGCTGTATTTGACATTTCTGTTAATTTATTATTCGTAACTTTTCAAATATCACTTTCTCTTCATTATTCAATTGCTTGATGATTTTATTAAAATCTTTGCTTTGTCCGAAAGTAGTGTACATAATACTTTCCCAATAATAACTAACCATTTCCTGAACTTCGGTTTCTGCATCTGAAAACTCTTTTAAATCCTCTTCGGTAAAATAATAAGCAGCAAAATTTTCTTTGCTGTCCAAGAGCAAATTCAGACTATTTTGGGTTGTAAAGTGTGGTATGAAAGTTTTGCTATGCGGATGTTCCTGCATAGATAAAATCGCATTGATGTAAACTTTTATCGATTTTTGGGTTACACCAAATTTCTCCAAAAATACCGGCGTAAACTTTGCTTGAACCGACTGATGTTCTTCGTCTATTGTTTGATAGTATTTTATCAGTGTATTAAAATAAGTTTCACTTTCTAATCCTAATGCAAAAACTGCAAAGGTCGAAGGCATGGCACAATTTTCGTCTTCGAGATTGGTGTACCATTCATACTTTTGTCCAGCAAGATTACTATATTCTGCTATTTCTGAATGAAGGTTTGAATATTGTACTGCTCCGGCAAACAGATAATTTTGTCCGCATTTTGGAAGTCCTTTTACAGGAAGTAATGCTTTATTTTTTGAAGAAAATACAATTTCATAGCTCTTAGGGAAATCTGATTTGAGCAGATTATTAACGAACTTTAAGGCTTTTTTATAGCTTTCTTCGGTTTCATTTGTTAGTTTTATATTTAGGGTTGCAAAAACATCATTTGCTTTGCCTGTAAAATCACTGTCTTTATAATCCGTCAGTTCTTTTGGCAGTTTTCCGGTTCCGTTTTTCTTGAGTTTTTCTACTTCATCAGAACCTAATGCTGTGACAACATCAAAATATTGATTTGCTGTAACCGATGCATAACTCGGACCGCATTTAATATGCGAAACGGCTAAATAACATAAAAAACTCAACAGTTCTTTTTCTTCTTCAGTCAGGTTTGGCTGAGGCAGGGTTTCACTTGTTTTAGGAACAAATATTCTGGAATTATTTCTCTTTACCCGATCTATTTTATTGCAGATCAAATCTTTTGTCAAATTTCCGAGCGTATATTCATAACTCCTGAATCCGTTTAATTTTCTAAGTTTCTCAACAAAAGAAACATACAATTCTTTTGAAAATGGCCGTGTCTGGAAAAAATATTTCACAATAGAATCCAGAAGAAATTTTTCTCCAGTATCTAACAAATAAGGTTCCGGATATTGTTTGTCAATTTTAATTGTTGCATTATCTATAGCATCAATGAATCTTTCTAAAAGGGCTTCGTTTCCTTCCGTTTTTACTAAATAATTTAGTTCTCTCATTTTTAAATTTTTTCTCTATAAGTTATGACAATTATACAGAGGCGCTTAATTTTTGTATAATGGTCATTTAGAAAACAGATTATAGTCTGTAAAATCATTTCTCAGAAAATAGTTCCAGTTGTTTGAAAACCGGGATTAAAGATTTTGCTTTTTCTGATAGTGTATATTCAATATGAAGCGGTTTTAATTTAATGACATTTTTGTCTAAAAGTCCAAAATCTTCGAGTTCACGAAGTGCCACTGCAATTGATTGTTTATTAGCTCCTTTTATATCTCTTAAAAGTCCGTTGAAACGTAAAGGACCATCAACAGCCAATAAAAAAATCTGCGCTTTCCATTTGCCTGACAATAATTTTAAAAGCCCTTCGGCCGGACACTCCTTTTCTTTTTCTCTGTTATTTTCTGTAGTCATCTTTTTTAGACTAATTGACTTATGATTAAATATGAACGAACTTTGTGTAAAATTATACATTTAAACCTAAAACATAAACTAAAAACAGTTAATGAAAATACTATTGCTGTTCTTAACTCTGATTTGCAGTACAAACTGTCAGTCGCAAACGAATTCAAATATGAATGAAAATAAAACAAATCCGTTATTGTGTGATCCTGTAAGCGGAACCTGTGAAATGCCCAATGGCGAAACAACAAATGAAAAAGCAAATATTTCAACAGAAAATAAACCTGTAAAAATAATTTACTATACAGATCCTATTTGTTCTTCTTGCTGGGGAATTGAACCTCAGTTAAGAAAGTTAAAACTGGAATACGGAGATTATTTTGAAATTGATTACAGAATGGGTGGTTTATTGCCTGACTGGAGTTACAATAGCGGCGGAATAAGTAAACCATCAGATGTTGCGCATCATTGGGACGAAGCCAGTTTACATTATGAAATGCCAATTGATGGAAATGTATGGATTGAAGATCCTCTGGATTCCTCTTACCCATCTTGTATTGCCATGAAAGCGGCACAAATTCAGAGTAAAGATAAGGCGGTAAAATTTATGCGTGTTCTTCGTGAGAAATTGTATCTCGAAAAGAAAAACATAGCCAAATGGGAACACATCACCGAAGCTGCTAAAACAGTTGATCTGGATATTGATAAATTAAAAAAGGATTATGACGGAGAAGCCAAAAAGCTTTTTCAGGATGATTTGAATTTGGCCAGAACATTTGGTGTAAGAGGTTTTCCTACTTTGTTTTTTGCTGATGGAAACCAAAATCAGTTAACGGTTTATGGTTCTAAGCCTTATAGTTTTTACGAAAATGCTTTACTGGCATTATATCCGGAAGCCAAAAAGAAGAAGGTTCCAAATGACACCACATTTTCACTCTTTGAAATCTATCCCTCATTAACGCCAAAGGAATATGCTGTAATTTTTAATGTATCGTATGCTGAAGCCGAAATTATCCTGGAAAAACTATATGATAAAGGAAAACTGAGTAAAAAAACAATAAAAAACGGTTCACTATATATTAAAAAGTGATTTGAAATTTTAAAGCCATAAAGTTGATTCTTTGTGGCTTTGTTATTTGCATTGATTATATCAATTCTTAGTTTTCAACCCAATCTCTTTTTCAACTTCCTTCAAAACATTGTTTAGCTTTTCGATATTTAGCTTATCCATTTTTGCTATATCATACAAGCCTTTCTTTATTAAATCAAAAGTTATCCTTTCTTTCTCTGTTTCATTTTTGTCCGGATACTCAGCATAATCTTTATATTCCGTAATTCCGCAGGCGAACCATTTTTCTGCTCTTCCTGCATGATATAAGGCATTTTCAAAGGAATCAGAAACTATAATGTACAAATGGTTATAATCTGGTAAACAGAACTTTTTTTTACGAAGCTTCATTAATATTGTATCACATATTTTTTTGTCATAAGGCATAAAATAAAGTTTGTCTGCAATTTCAAATTCATAATGAAATCGTAAAGCATATATCAGCTTTTTATTTTCTAGAATGCGATTCTTTCTTGCAATTCTTTCTTCGATACTTTTTTTCAAAGCTGATATTCTCAAAATTGATTTATAATGTTTGTTTAAATTCCACAAATCTGTATTTTGTAATTCGGATTCTAAACAGAGTAATGTTTGTAAGACCTTCTGTTGGTCATAAATATCCGTTTCTTTTTTTCTCTGAAACATCACTTTAAAAGCCTTATACGCTAATTTAAAAACATCTTCTAAACATTTTTCAGTTTCTAATACGGGTAAAATTACTTTCACCATGTTTTTACTCCGATGATAACCCGGTAACTTATTATACCAATTAATATAAAAATGCTTATCTGAAAGTTTGTCTGAAAAAAAGGCAAGTTGTATTTGAATTTCTTCAAAAGAGAATTTTATTCCTTCCTGTTCAAATCTGTCTGATATAATTTTTCCAAAATATCTAAAAGGCTCATCAAGCTCTCCACCATAAGAGTCGCAGGTACTTTTTATAAAATCAATTTTCATACTGACATATTTAAAATCCAGACAAAATTAGATTCTATCTCTTTATCACATATCTTCTAAAAAGACATAATTATATTATGATAAGTCCAAATCTACAATACATCATCAATATTTTCAAATTAGCGATGCTTATACAATTTCAGAAAAACATTATATGATAACCTACTGTTAATTATGAAATTACAAATTATTGTTCTGTAAGGCATCAGGAAGCATTAAGCGGTAGATTTGTAGAGTAACAAACATTAAAAAATTAGGTATCATGAAAAGTACAGATCAAAAAAACAGCAGCACTTCAACTTCGGGTGCAAAATCAATGGACAAAAAGATAGATAAAAAAGAAATGTCTCCAAAAAGAGAGGTTAAACACAATCCAAAAGATGACAAAAAACCTTCGACTACAAAGAAATAATCAATTCTAAAGTATACTGCTATGGAAAATGGAAACAATCAAAATTATAGTCGTGAAAATCGTGATTTTAACGAGGACTTAGATACTCTTATAGATAAAGAGAATGCCAATCAGGACAGTAAATATCAAAATCAGGAAGAATTTATAGATGATGTTAATCACCAAACGAATGATTACAACAGAAATGAAAATAATCCGGGTGGAGAACCTATTCTAAACGGCGAAGATCAAATTACCAATGATGAAGCTCCTGAAGATTTAAATGGTTCTGTAGAAAAAGTTGGAGATCTGGATGATGATAACACAGAAGATGAAGAACATTTGAAAGATATTGAGGAAGATTTAGATGAAGTATCGCATGATCCTTTTCCGAGTATAAATCCCTGAAATGTTAAGACATTATGACACATTTAAAATAGATAACCGTTAAGAATTTGAACTTAACGGTTATTTTTTGTAAATTGAATTTCGAAATGAAATTTTATAATAAAAAAACAAAACTATATAATCTTAACAGATTGAATTGCAGTAATTTTAAATTATTGGTTTTATACAAATTAAAACTAATTTAAAATACATTAAAATCATGGATATTACAATGCAAATTGTCTGGTTATTTGTTCTCGCTATTCCGATAGCATGTATTAGCTGGACAGTTACACATGAAGAAATATTTAAAGAGCCCCGTGAATGGTGTGTGAAGCATTCTAAAAATGATCGTAAACTTTTGTCACGAAAGGTATTTTATCTTTTTACCTGTGAGTATTGTTTTAGCCATTATGTCACAATTGCTTTTTTAATCCTTTGTAATTATAAACTTTTGCTAAATGATTGGCGCGGGTATATTTTGGCAGGATTTTCGCTGGTTTTTATGGCAAATGTTTACATGAGTTTTTTTGCTTTGTTAAGACAGGCAATAAAAAAGGAAAAGGTAGAAATTGAAAAAATAGAAAATGAAACAGATAGTGAAAAACTATCTGCATAAATATATCAAACAGGTTTAACTAAATTAATTATTATAATCATGGAAAATTTAAACTTCATAGACCCCCTATTGCACGGAATAACACCAAAACCAGCTTCTAAATTATCTGTAAAGAATTTAGTTTGCGCAGGAGTTAGTTCTCTTCTGATTGGTGCGGTATTAAAAAAAACGGGACAACATAAAACCGCTGCAATTGTTGGTAGTCTTGCAGTACCTTTATTAGCTACAGCATGTTACAAACAAATTTCAAAAAGCGCTAAAGCAAAAAGAGATCGTAATGACAGCAGCGGAATTGAATACAATCATTAATGTTTGGTTCTGGATCTAATGCGTTGCAGCTACTTGAATTAAAACATAAGATTTATAAAATATAGCCACGAATTCACGAATTTTTCTATTGATAACAATTCGTGAATTTGTGGCTTTTATATTCAATATACAGCAAAAACAGATTTATATTATATAAGATTTGGTCTGCTTTACTTTTAAATTTCAGTGATTATTTGATCTGAATGTTTCCCTCTACCCAGTTTAAGGCTTTATTAAAATCTACTTTTTTAAAACCTTTAAATTCTCCGGGAACTACAAAACTAAATCCGTTGGTAAACGTAATTATCTCTTCAGAATCTGTGATTATGGCAGCTCTGTTCCATTTGCCAAGATGTTTTAATCCCAATAAGGCATCTTCAAGCCAGGCTCCGGCTGTAAAATTCTCCAGATCTGTGTCTAAAACCAATAAAAAATTGATTTCGTTGATTTGCTTTACCAGATGTTCTACACTTGGAACTACTACTTTTAAAAAATCGTCTTTAGAGACTTCTGCCAATGCTCTAAAAGCGACAATATTGTCTGTTGTATCAATTTGATGTATCATTTTAGTTCATTTTTTTGAGTTATTTTATTTATTTTTTACGTTTCTGTTTTATAAATTACCTTCAAATTTAAGTATAGAATACCTGCAAAACTTTATATGATCTCATTCTGTTTTTATAGAATCACTACATTTTTTTTGAAAGATCTCTAAGGCTTTAAAATACTGATTTTCAATGAAAAAAGTTTTATTTATTTTTCTGAAGAAGGCTTAAAATATTTTATAAAAGAAAAAAGCAGGCCGAAATATTTCAATCTGCTTATGCTTTTATTAATGTTACGGAATTAAAACTGCTCTTCCTTTTATTTGTCCGTGTCGTAATTTGTCATAGACTTCGACTGCCTGATCTAAACTGTATTTTTCAACTTCGATGTGAATTTTCTTTTGTATCGCCAACCCAATTACTTCCATCAACTCGGTTCTGGAACCCCAATACGGATTGGTTATACTGACTCCAAATGGCAAACCGTTCATATTGTATTCATATTTTCCTCCGCCAAGTCCCACAATCGTTAAATCGCCATCTAAACCAATAACTTTTGTTCCTAAATCGATTGTAGAAGAAGCACCTACAAAATCAAGTACTACTTTTGCTTTCTTGATTCCTGTAATTTTTTTTATTTGTTCTGCGGCATCTTTATCTGTAGAATTAATTGCGTAAGCTGCACCTAATTTCTTTGCAAATTGAAGCCTTTCGGGAGTTATATCGCAGGCAATAATAGTCGATCCGCACATTTCTGATAAAATCTGAAGGGCGACATGACCTAAACCTCCAACTCCAATTACAACAACATATTCATCAGGCATTAATTTGGGCAAAGAACGTTTAATTGCAGAGTAAGGAGTTAAAGCCGCATCTGTTAAAGGAGCTGCAATAACAGGATCTAAATCATGAATGGGAACCAGTAAACGTGAAGAAGGAACCAGCATATAATCTGCCATACCGCCATTTAATCCAAGTCCGCCGCCAAAAGCCATTTCAGACTGGTGGTCACAATAATTTTCATTTGAATGCTGACAAGGCTTGCAATGTCCGCAACCCCAGGGTCCGTAAACCAAAACAGCATCCCCTTTTTTAAACCCTTTTACATCATCACCTATTTCTTCTATCCATCCTGCATTTTCGTGTCCTAATGTAAAAGTAACTCCTGAAACTATTCCTTCATCTATTATATGTAAATCTGAATGACAAACTCCTGCTCCACCAATCTTTAATAATACTTCATCTCCTTTTGGGGATGGCTTTTCTAAGTCATTTACGACCCTGACATCTTTGTTGCCAAAAAAACGCACTGCTTTCATAAGATTTTATTTATAAATCACTATAGTAAATTTAATCAAATAAAATCCAATTGACTTACTTTTAGTGCTCTTTATCAATTTCTTAACTTTTTTTTTTTAGGCGCTGAGGTTCTGAGATTCAAAGGGACAGATATTTTTAATTCTAAAGAAGATCTAATACTCTACTCTCTTTGATTTAAACAAAAAAAGCCCGTTTCTTTCGAAACAGGCTCTTTATAAAAAAAAAAAAATAAACTAACACAAAACTTTTTAATTATAACCCTGATTTTGTTTGAATTCTTTCGTCACATCAATTACAGACTGTGGTATTGGGAATACCCTTCTAAATGGCTGTGATGCCTGTTTTGCAGTTCCCGGTAAATCAAATTTTCCAAAACGGATCATTTGTGGTCTTCTGTACAGCTCCCAATACAATTCGAAGCCTATTTCGTTGTATAATTGTGTTGCATCTAATGAAGTCAGGGCTTTACCCGGAACACTTGCATACAACGACTCTCTTTTTCTGCTGGTACGTAATTTATTCAGGTCATCCATTGCCAATCCTGTACTTCCTTTTCTGAAATAAGCTTCGGCTCTCATAGTGTAAATTCCTCCTAAACGGAATAACGGAATATCAACATTACTGTTACCGTTTCCACCTTCAGGATCAAATTCGTATTTAAAGACACGTGCTCCCTGATTAATTTCGTTTTGAGCAAAAACTGCCTGAGCAGGATTTTTGAAGGTCAAAGATGGGGTAAAATCCATTCGTGTAGTTGTACTTTTTTCCATGTACAATGGAGAAACTTTTATACGATTACCTGTCATTTCTAAAGAACCTGAAGGCAATAATATTGGTCCGTACTGAAGTCCGTACTGAATTCCTCTGTTAAAATGAAACCACGGCAAATTGGCACTTTTAGGAACAATATCTGTAGCCGGAACGCTTATATCTGTACCATCATTCATAAACCATGTGCCATCAGCATATTGATATTTTTGCTGAAATCTTGGATCATCATGATTTCCATCCCATGTTGCAAAAAACTCAGGAGTTGTACAAGCTGCATTTGTTCCTCTGTTTGCAGCAGAAGCTCTCTGGTTACGCTCCATGCATACATAAGCAAAACTGTTTGAACCGTTACGGATGTAATCTATTTTTTGGGTTATGGCAAAAATAAGTTCTTTACCATTGCTGTTATCTCTTGCAAAGTTTTTGAAATAATCGCTCTCTAAACTAAATTTTCCGGAATTAATCAATAATGAAGTATAATAAATTACACGATCCATATCTGTTCCTGTTCCGCTTACAGCAGCTTCACTAAAATTAAAATTGGAAGAAGTATTAAAACGGTCTTTAAGTACAGCACGATTCAGATACATTACACTTAAAAAACCGTAAGCCGCCTGCTTCGTAAAACGCCCGTTATGAGTTTGTTGTTCGCCTAGATCAGCCAAATCCGGAATTAAAGCTTCTACATCTGTAATTAATTTATCGATTTGTGTATCGGCTTTTAAAATTTGCAATGGTGCATTTGGGTTCATCGGATCTCTAAAAGGAGCTTGTCCGTACAAATCCAGAGTTGTATACGTATAATATGCTAAAAGTGCTTTTGCTTCTGCCAGAAATAATTTCTTTTGCGGAATTGAGCTTGTTTCAACCGATTGGATTGCAGTTAAAGAACGAGTAATTCCGTTGGTCAATTTGTTCCAGTTATCGCCTAGGATTGCGTTATCTGATTTCCATGTAAATTCATGCATGTCTCTCCATTTTCCACCATCTCCCCAGTCACTTCCGCGAGTTGGTAAAATAGCTTCGTCTGTAGTGTATTCCTGTAAAGAAAAAACACCACCATGATCTACAAAAGTTCCGTCTCCTAGTCTGTCATAAGCAGCTGCAAGGGCTCCTGCAGGGTTTGAAGCATTGTCTCCCAATACCTCATCCAGAACTACTTCGTCAAGATTAGTACAACTGGCAAACAACCAGATAAAAGAAAATACAGCTATTGATTTTATAGTATAAAATGTCTTTGTCTTCATAATAATTATAATTTTAAAGTTGCTCCAAAGCTAAATGTTCTGGAAGTTGGGTAGCTGGCATAATCAATACCAATAGATTGATTTCCTCCGTTTGATTTTGGACTGTTGATTAAAGGATCATACCCTGTGTAATGGGTAATAGTTAGCAGGTTCTGACCTGTTACATAAAGTGTTAATCCGTTTAACCAGTTTAGTCCTTTCAAATCAAAATTGTACCCAATACGAGCTGTATTCAATCTGATAAAATCTGATTTCTCTAAGAACAAGGTTGATAAAATTGGTGAGTTTGTGGCATTTGCTCCAGACTCATAATATCCTGTAGCTACATTTCGGTCTGAGGCTAAATTGTTTATATTTAAAGCATTTAATCCTGTGTTGTTTAACAAATAACCGCCTGTCTGGCCAATAATAGAGAATGAAAAACTGAAATTTTTATATCTCATATCACTATTAAAACCGTAGTAGAAAGTGGGCAATGCACCTTCGATAATGATTCTGTCGCTGTTATCGATTTTTCCATCTCCGTTTTGATCTTTAAAAATATTTGCCCCGTTGGCATCAAACCCAATGTGCTCTAACAAATAGAAGGATCCGGCAGCATAACCGCTTTTGTAAATATTTGCATTTACGCCAGATTGTCCAGGTCCTGAAATAGTTCCTGTTAAGATTTCTGAAACCGGAAGATTCTCTATTTTATTTTTTAATGTAGCACCGTTCATATCGATATTCCAGGTAAAATCTTTAGTATCAATTAATTTTGAACCTACCATAAATTCAAAACCTTTATTGATAATTTCACCGTCGATATTGGTCCAGATAGTATTGGTTGGACTTAAAGCCTGTGATGGAATATTCAAGATAGCATCGGTAGTCGTTTTGTTGAAATAATCTAATGTTCCGTAGAATTTATCATTCCATAAACTAAAATCTAAACCAAAATTGTATTGCGTTACTACTTCCCATTTTAAATCAGGATTTGGGGTTCTGTTTACCGAAACTCCGTTAACTAAATTTAAATCGTTGTATAAATAATATCCATCTGCACCAGAAAGTGAATAACTTGCCTGAGTAATTTTATTTTCTACTTCCTGATTTCCGGTTTGTCCCCAGCTTGCTCTCAATTTTAAGTTGTTGATTGCCGATACATTTTCTAAGAAATTTTCTTTAGATATATTCCAGCCTAACGCAGCCGACGGAAAATAACCGTATTTATTATTTTTTCCAAAACGAGTCGAACCATCTGCTCTCATCGAAGCGGTTAAAAGGTATTTGTTATTGAACGTATAGTTGATTCTCCCAAAATAAGACTGCAACTCATTTTCCTGAGCATAACCTGTAGTTCCGGATTGTGTTCCTGCAAATCCCGGATTAATTGATGGTTTTACACCAACACCCTGAGCCGAAATTCCGTCGATACTAAAAGCTGTTCCTGATCTTTCAAATTTTTGATAAGAGAAACCGCCCAAAGCTTCAATTTTATGTTTATCCAATGCCAGATTGTACGTTAAATAATGCTCAACCAAAGAATTCTTAGAATCTAAGTTGTTTTGAACATATTTCCCTTTTGGATTTAAATCGGTTACATTTGGAAAAATGGTAGTATTTCTTTCTGCCATAGAACGATCAATACCAATATTTAATTTGTATTCTAATCCGTCAAAAATTCTAAAAGAAGTTTCTAAGTTTCCTAAAACTCTCAGCGTGCGCGTTTGATCCTCATAAATACTTAACAAATAAGCCGGATTGTAATGCGCGTTCATATTGAAGTTGGTATAATTTCCGTTAGCATCAAAAACCGATCTTGTTGGGTTTGCCATCAAAGTATGTACGATCAACTGACCGTTTGAACCTCCGTCATCACTGGTGGGAACTCCGTCATCTTTGGTTTCACTCGCTGTAAGGTTTATTTTTACTTTTAAGCGTTTGTTATCCAAAAACGATTCGGCTGCATTAATTCTACCCGACATACGTTTAAAATTACTGTTGCGAATAATACCCTGCTGGTCCATTTGTGCGATCGAAGCATAATAATTTCCGGATTCTGTTTGCTTAGAAAATGATAATGCATTGTTTTTGGTAATAGCCGTTCTGTAAATTACATCCTGCCAGTCTGTATTACCTCCATGATCAAAAGCCGGTTCTTTAATAGCACTTCTATATTGAGAAGCACTTAGAACATCTAGTTTATGCGCTACTGTCGAAACTCCTGTATAGGTATCAAAAGTCAAAGTTCCTTCGCCTTTAGATCCTTTTTTAGTGGTTACCAAAACTACTCCGTTTGATCCTCTTGCTCCATAAATTGCTGCTGCCGAAGCATCTTTTAAAACCGTAATCGATTCGATATCGCTGCTATTCAAAAAGTTTAAAGGATTTTTGGCTGCCGAAGCTCCAAAACCAACATTTGTTCCGGAAGGACTTACATCATCATTTGCTAATGGCACACCATCAACAACAAACAAAGGCGTACTTCCGCTTCTGATCGATCCAACTCCACGAATCGTAACATTTACACCGGCTCCCGGTTCTCCACTTGTACTTACTACACGAACTCCGGCCACTTTTCCCTGTAATAAATTATCCGGAGAAATCGTAACACCCTGTTTAAAATTTGCTGCTTCAAGCTGGGTAACTGCTCCGGTAACATCTTTTTTAGATTGTTTACCATAACCTACCACCAAAACCTCATTCAATTCTGAAGTATTAGGTTCTAACTGAATCGTCATAAAACCATTTTGAACACTAACTGTTTTGGTTTTATATCCTACATACGAAACGTCGATGGTTTTTCCTTCTCCAACCGTAATTTCAAATACTCCGTCAAAATCAGAAACTGTTGAGTTAGAAGAGCTCGTCTCAACGATTGTTGCTCCCGGAATTGGCACTCTGTTTTCGTCTACAATTTTTCCTTTTACTTTTATTTTATCAGCTGCTTTATGGCTGGTTGTTTTAGGTGCAATTGTTTTTTGAATTAAAACTAATTTACCATTAATGCTGTAATTAAAACTGGCTTTTTTAGAAAGATCATTCAAAATTAGCGCCACCGATTCGTTTGTATAATTTACAGTATAAACCGTGTTATCAGCAATAATGGCTTGTCCGTAACTAAATTTATAGTCTGTTTGCTCGCTCAATTTTGAAAAAATAGAAACTAGTGTAGCTTTTTCTATTTTATTTTTTACTTTTGATTCTTCAGAAAAATTAGTTTTACTGTAACCATTTTGAATGGCGAGTAACGCTAGTACTAAAAAGACAATTCTCTTTAGATTTAAATAGGGAAGTTTAAAATACATGATTTAAGTTATTGGTTTTTTACGATACTTAATTATTAATGGCAGTTGTTCTCAGCAACTGCTTTTTTTGCTTTTAATTCACTTTTACGATTTCGCCATAAACTTTAAATTTTAGGTTTGTGATATAATTTATTTGTTGTAAAACACTTTCTAACGATGCATCCTTTTTAATGAATACTGTTAGCGGAGTTCCCAACACACGCTCGTCATTGTATTGAAACGAAACCCCGTATTTATATTGCAGAATAGTAATTACCTGTTTAAGAGTTGTTTGATCCAGTGTTACATCTGTAGCGTACCAATTAACCAAAAAAGATTTGTCAGCCTGCTGTTTAGTTAATTTTTGAGCACTAAACAAAGCTTCTTCGTTTGGAACTAAGTCCACACTTTGTCCTTTTGAAGAAACATTTACTTTTCCGGTTACCACAATTACTTCACATTTTGATTTAGATAACTGAACGTGAAATGAAGTTCCAACAACTCTCGTTTTAATTTCGCCGGAAGTAATTATAAAAGGATGCGTTTTGTCTTTGGCTACTTCAAAAAATGCATTTCCTTTTAGTAAAGAAACTTTTCTTTCGTCACCCATAAATTTTTCAGGATACTGAAATGATGAATTTGCTGCCAGATAAATTTTCGAGCCGTCACTTAATTGGATAGATTTGGGGGTATCTGACGTCTTAAATGATAATTGTTTTTCGGCTGTAACGTTTGATTTATAGAAAAATCCTAAACCAACCAGAAAAAGAATGCTGGCAGCTGCCATATATTTTAAATACGGATTAAAGGTTTTCTTCTTTCCTATTCTAAGCTGAATATTGTCGTAGATATTTTTAGAAACCGCATCAGCATTTCCCATCAGGGATTCATCCCATTTTGATTTTTGATATTGGTTTAAAGCAAAATCATTCAATAAATTTTCTTCTGCTTCTGAGGTTTTGTTTTGAGAACTTTTATCTATCAGATGTTCTAAACTATGCTTGATTCTTTTTATCATAATACTTATTGTTACCAGTAAGTACGCGAAAAGCAAAATCGTACTATCTGTAAATATTATGAAACCATTAACAGAAAGTTATCTTAAAGCTTTTGATTTAAAATAATGAATGGAGCTAGCCAGACAAGGTCTTTCAGGCCTTCCCGCAATTGTCTCAAAGCCGATGAAATTTGATTTTTAACGGTTTGTTTCGAAATTCCAAGTTCATCAGCAATCTGATCAATCGACATATCCTGAAATTTATACATCAGTAAAACTTCTTTTCGTTTCTTTGGGAGTTTATCCAGTAAAGCATAAATGAGATCGATTATTTCCGGATCAATCGAGCTGAAATTATCAATAATATAATCTTCAAATTTATCTTCGAGAATTGTCTTGTCAAATCTATTATTCTGATAATGCTTGAAAACCTGATTTTTTACTGCCCTGAACAAATAAGGTTCAATGGCATTAATATTAAGGTCGTCTTTTCGTTCCCATAAATCAATAAAAACATCCTGAACAATGTTCTGCGCCAAGTCTTTATCCTGAGTCATCGTATACGAGAAAGCATTTAGCTTTTTCCAGTAATCGGTATACGTTTTTTCAAAAATTTCAGGGTTTTTCATAGCTTATTTTGGCACTGTTTGGTGATGTAAAATAATAAAATGAAAAAGCAATGTTTTTTTCCTGAACGTTAACTTTAAATTAAATAATGAACTCGTTTGTTGTATTAATACTACTATTTTGAAGTAAAGATGACAATCAGGTTGTGATTTGTTTTTCTTTAACTAACATAAAATTCAAATACCAAATCTAATTTAGTACACTCAAAAATGGTAATACTCAGTTGCCTATCCCCTATCTGTTAATACTAATTTCAATTTCAAATCATGAAACAAATTCTGTTTACATTATGTATTGCCGGTGCTATACATTGCAATAGTCAGGCACAAAATGATAACCTGAAAATCAATCAAATTCAGGTAATTGGTTCACACAACAGCTACCGTCAGAATATTGAACCTGACTTGTACAAACTGATTCAGGCAAAAGATACTTCACGCTCCTTAAAAGGATTACAATACACTCATATTTCGCTTACAGAACAATTAAATAAAGGTTTAAGAAATCTTGAAATTGATGTTTTTGCCGATGCTAAAGGGGGTAAATATGCACATCCAAAAGGATTAGATATTATAAAATCTCAGCAGGTTTATGATCCCAAAGGAGAAATGCAAAAACCAGGCTTTAAAGTTTTTCATATGCCGGATATCGATTTTCGAACTTCATGTTATACGTTACAGCTTTGTTTAGCCGAATTAAAAAAATGGTCAGACGCTAATCCGGATCACGTTCCTGTTTTTATTACACTGGAACCAAAAGATGGTGAACCAAATTTCTTCGGAACCAAACCGGAAGATTTTACAACAGAATTATTCGACGCTTTAGATGCTGAACTTCGCAAAGGTTTAGGAAATAAACTGATCACTCCGGATATGGTAAGAGGGAAATACAAAACACTCGAAGAAGCAGTTTTGCATAACAACTGGCCAACATTGAAAAAAGGAAAAGGTAAATTTTTATTTATTTTGGATAACAACGGAGCCAAAAGAGATTTATATGCTCAAAATCATCCATCCTTAAAAGGCCGTGCTGTTTTCATTAATGCCGAACCCGGAAAACCCGAAGCTGCCACTCTATTCAGAAACAACTCCGAAGATCCTCAAATCGCTGATTTAGTTAAAAAAGGATATCTTATAAGAACCAGAGCAGATTCAGATACCAAAGAAGCACGTGCCAATGATTACACACATTTTGAAGCTGCCAAAAAATCGGGTGCGCAAGTCATCACAACCGATTACTATTTACCAAGTACGTTTTTTAATTCTCCTTATCAGATAAAATACAATGATGGAACTTATGTGAGAGTGAATCCGGTAAATGGCGTTAAATAAGTTTCAGGTTGGAATGAATGATTTTAACCGCAAAGCACGCTAAGTTTTTTTGACATTAAGATTTTATAAAAGCGCTAAGTTCACAAAGCTTTTTCTCAATATCAGCTTTGTGAACTTAGCGCTTTTTTACCCATAAAACTAAGGTAAAAAACCTTAGCGTGCTTTGCGGTTAAATCATCTAACAAGATTAGTAATCGTTCCCGTTTTCAAATCAACACTAAAATGATCTGCCGGAACTTCGTGCATGAATTTATTAAAGATAATCAGAAACAATCGCATTTGGTTTTGCAATGGTTTTTCTTTTGAGGTATCTTCTTTATGATTGTCAAAAAACAATTGCGACCATACTTTATATTGTTTGGCTCTCGCGGTTCCAACATCGGCCAAAGCCAATTCATCGGCACTTCTAAAACGATAAAAATCGACCAGAAGATCATAACCTTTCCAGTTAAAATCTTCCTTTTTGAGATTGTTTTCAGACAGAAACTGATTGGTTTTACTTTCTGCTACTGTCCATTCTTTTTTAAAATTCTCTTTGTTTTTCAAAATCAGATCAAAATCTTTATCTGATTGAATACTGGCTAAAACCAACAAATCTTCTCCAGAAACATTCAGAATAAAATTCTTGAAAGCAGAAGGCCAATCGTCTGCTAAAAATCTTAAGCGAACTAATTCCTTTAGATGAAAATCGGTAAAATCATGATAGTTTTTAGACTTTAAAATATCAATATTCCAGATATCTTTTGCATTTTGACTTTCTAAAAAATGATATTCCATTTTATACAAATCAAAAAGTTCGTTATATCCCCGAACCTCATCTATTGTAATGGTCTGAATATCGACCAGATTATCTTTTTTAATCGTCAATACTTTATACGCCGGAATATAAGCTGCCAGAGAGGGCGTCTGGATGTTTACCAACGTATTTCCCTTTACAGTTGTACGCGTTCCTGTATCGTTGATATGCATATGCCCGCCAAAATGAATTTTCAATCCGGCATCGGCAAAAACCTGTGCTACTTCTTCAACCGGAACACGGTTCAGCTGCCATTTGTTTGGTCCTAGTAATTCTTTAATTTCCGCAGAAGCGTCGTCATTAAAATCAATCATCGGAAAGTGACTAAAGGCAATTAAAGTTTTACCTTGTTGTCTGGCTTCCGCCGAAATTACTTCGACCCATTTTATGAGATGTTTTTTATTCGAAAGTACATTATTGTATCCTGTACTGGCTTCTGAATAATTTTTAGGATCTTTTGGATCTCCATCATTTTTCTTCGGAATATAAACATTGCCGTCAATGGCCATTAACCAAAGTCCGTCGACAGGTTCAACGACATAACTCACATCCGGAACTTCAAATCCAGGTGCTACATTATAAACTCTGTTGGATAATAAAGCGGCTTGCGAAGCTTTTTCAAAACTATAATTCTGACTCGTATAAGTTGAAAATGGTGTCGCCCAGAATTTGTATTTCTTATTTGGGTAAAAGCCAAAGTTTTTTAGATTATCCGTAATTCCTAAATAACCCATTTTAGCAATATCGGCAGTAACAACTACAGGCTGTTCGATGGTTAAATTTGGCTTATAAAGGCCTTCTTTGCTATAAATGGGCTGACTTTTTCCGTCTTTTCCTAAAAAATCCTCTTTACCGGATTCTTGTGCAAAAGGTCCAACGGGATCGTGGTTTCCTGTGGTAATAAAAAACTCGATTTGGTATTTTTTTCTGTATTGTTCTAAAATTTTCTCCAGACCTTTTACGTGTATTGGCTGACCATCATCTGTGTAATCCCCCGGAAGCGCTACGTATTTTATTTTTCGTTTTGCGATATCTTCTAAAGCGGCTATAAAAGCAAAATAGTTTTCATTGAAGATTCTGGTCGAATGTAATTGAGAAGCCATGGTTCTCATTAAAGTATATTTTCCGGTTTTAGGATTTAAAATGCCCCGATAATCATGATCTGAAAAGCCTCCGAATAAATCCTGTAAATGCACATCTGATAAAAAAGCAACTTGCGTACCCTCAAGCTTATTCTGCTTTTGTGCTGAAATCGTGCTATTGAAAAGAATAAAAAACAGAACGGTTAAGGAATATTGATATATGAGATTAAATTTTGAAATCATTTGGTTAAACTTTTACAAATGGGGATTTTATGAAACGATTTGCAATTCTATGCATTAAAACCTGAAAAACCTTTATCGTATTGTTACGGAATGATAATTTTTGTTGCAAAGTTTAATTTAACCACAAATTCACCAAGGTTTCGCAAGGTTCGCAAAGTTTTTATTAAACCTTACGAAACCCTGGTGTTCTTTGCAGTAAAAATTTACCTTGCAATTAAATTTTATTTCTTTAAAAAACGTTTAACAGTTTGTTTACCATCTTTCTCTAAAACAATCAAATAAACGCCTCTTCTTAATTGCGAAACATCTATGCTATTATTATTTGCTTTTTGTTTTAAAACAATTGCTCCTGTTTGAGAATCTAATATACTTACACTTCCACCGGTTAAATCTGTGGTTGTAAAAAGTATGTCGTCTACCGGATTTGGATATATATTTAAGGCTACATCTTTAATCTGATTCTCTACGGTAATTGACGAAGATTGAGGCGTTATTACCGCAGCAGTACCAATTTTAGTAATTCTGATCCAGTTGATATTCATTCCCGTATTCTGAATGTAAATTCCAAAATTATAAGTTCCGGCATTTACGTTTACGGTTTGTGTAACGGTTTGCCAGTTTTGCCATCCGCCAGTATTTGGAATATCAACATTGCCTAAAATAATCGTCCCGCCATTTAAATCAGATGAGAATCTGCCGCCTGTTACGGCACTTGCCACGCGATATTCGATTAAATATGAACCTGTTGCTGGAAAATTGATATTGTTGTACGCCAGCCAATCTCCGGTTTCGGTATACCCCACATTTGATCCTCCGTCTGTATCGGTTGTTGGTTCAACCTGAATGCCATTCATCGCTGAATAATCTTCGGCCTGAATTAAAGTTGAGGTTTGTGAAGTTGTGGTCGCAATCAATTTCCATTGTCCGCAAGTCTGGTTGTTGTTGTCCCATTGCTGTACATTGGCGCCATTGGCTGTACTTGCTCCGGTAACCTCAACGATTCTTCCGCTGTGTCTGGCTACAATTTTATAAAACCCGTCGCCTGTCGAAACTAAGATAAACTGCTGATTCGTGGTTCCGTTATACGGATATTGCTCGACATTGGCACCATTTGCTTTATTAAAATTATTTACGTCGAGAGATTGTCCGCTATGATTGGCTATGATTTTATATAATCCGTCACCTAAATGGGTGAACGAATATTTTTGATTGTTTCCTGAATTTGGAGTTCCTTGTGCAATATTTGCTCCATTAGTCAAACTCGCGTTCCATACATCCATATTCAATCCGCTATTTCTGTTTTGCAAAAAGAAAGTCTGATTTCCTAAAGTTGTTACTCCGTTTGCAATAACTCTAATCGAACTTACTTTATCATTCCAGATCGTATTCAAGCAGGAATTATCAGCATTAATTACAGTTGAAGCTCCGGTAAAATTATCATCTTGGTACAAAATCGCCTGAAATCCCTGTGTAATTTTAAGCGACGAAATATCATCATTTAAAACTCCCAACGAATTTAAACGCGCCAGATTATAATCGCCAATCGTTAATCCGCCGGAGAAACCTGTATAATTGCAATCTTTATAAACGGTAATCACATCGGTAGACGGACTAAAATTTCCTCCTGGCGGAATGGTTCCTGTAATCGAATAACTTCCTATAGATCCATAAGCCGAATACCCACCATAACCAACATTTCCTGCTCCGGTGCCATCGACACCAATAAAATATTTACCTGCAGGTAAATTAACATTCATAGAAGCATTTAAAGCAAAAGGATCAGAATTCCAATAGGTTCCCATTTCGGCTCCGGCTGCATTATACAATCTTATTAAAAGATGCAGATTTCCGTCACGACTCACCGTGTTTGCATTGATGGAAACATTTCCTCCGCCTGTTGTAAAACTGAAAAAATCATAATCGGCTTCACTGGAGATAATTCCGTTTTTTTGATTAATTGTTCCGTTGGCGTTATAATCTAAATTGGCTGCCGAAACTGTATTATCCCCATAATCATCACCACGATATCCTATACCAAATTTGGAACCTGCAATCGAAGCCACATCATCCTGTTTGTTATTGGCATAATTATATTCACCTTTACTCCATTGCACAACCGGTCTGTAATATCCTGCGCCCATAATTGGTGCCCAAGAAGTTCCGTCTATCCCAAGAAAATAGTCCTCTGCCGGATTCGTGCGTCCGTCATGTCCCAGATCAAAAGTATGTCCGACTTCATGTGCAGAGGCATCTCCACCAGATTTTCCCGAAGTAATAAATACCCAGCAAGGTACATCATTGTCCCAATTGAAGGAACCAATATAAGCTACACCTCCTGCTCCCGGAGCTGCCGTATTGGTTGGTGTTATCACTACACGCATTCTTCTGTTTCTTGGATAGGAGTTAAAAACGGCTTCGCTTGTCGTTACATTCAGATTAAAAGGCCGGTAATCTTCTGAAACAACTTCCCAGTGTTGTTGTACATCAGCATCGCTCATTCCGGATGGTGCGGCATTTATGGCATTTCCGTTATTCCATAAATTTCCTGCAGGCATATTATAACCATCAAAATCCAGCATTATGCAGCCTGCGGCACCCGGTAAACTTTGCAAATTCAATAAAGCCGGAGCAATTGCTGTCTCCATTGCTGTTTTATTGGATGTTTTAGAAGTGTTTTCAGGTACATTTCTATAATCAATACAAACGAGGGTGTTAATATCAACTTTCAAAACAAAAGCGTTTCCGTTTGCATCTGAATAATATTTGTAGGCTTCTTTTGTTTTCTTTAAAATGATATGCCCTTCCAGCGATTTGTCTTTTACTTTAATATAAAAAGACGATTCAGGAATATTTTTGATTTCTCCAATAAGAAATTCGCTTGAGGCATTGGATTCGTGGAAATTTATTTTTCCGTTGAAATTTTTATTCTCTGCCTGAAGTAAAACGGTATTTTCAGCACTTTTTGATGTTGCTCCATTTACTAATTCTTTCTTTAAAGTATTCATAAAAGTTTTACTTGAACCTAAAGAAGTCTGCGCGACTGCTAAACTGCTAAAGGCAAGAAACAAAAATAAACTTAGCTGAAATTTGTAATTTTTTTTCATACAAAATTTGTGGATTTAGGGTTTCAATACTATTTGCTGAAATATTAACCGCAAAGCACGTTAAGGTTTTATCTGTACAATGTGCTAAAAAGGCAAAGTTCGCGAAGCTATATGTTTATCTATAATACAGTGCTTAGCGAACCTTACATAAATCTTTATGAACTTTGCGGTTAAAATTTATTTTTTAATAAAACGTCTTACAGTTTTGATTCCGTCTTTTTCTACTAAAATCAGATAAATTCCGGTTTTTAAACCAGATACATCAATGCTGTTGTTATTGGCTTTTTGTGTAGAAAGGGTTTCTCCTCCCTGAGAGTTTATAATACTCACATTGGCTCCTGAAACTTCGGCACTAAAGAAAAGCATACTTTCTGTTGGATTTGGATATACATTTAAGCTCGCGATCTCATCTGTTGCTTCGGGAGAAGCTGATTTGGCTGTTAAAGCTGCTCCTGATTTTGTGATTCTGAACCAGTTTAAATTCACTCCCGAACTTTGAATATAGATTCCGAAATTATATGTTCCGGCATTTACTGTTACAGTTTGAGAGATCGTTTGCCAGTTTTGCCATCCGCCTGTATTGGGTACATTTATAGCGCCTAGTTGAATAGTTCCCGCATTTAAATCGCAGGATAATCTTGCGCCATTTACGGCACTTGCTACACGATATTCGATTACATAAGTACCTGAAGTTGGAAAATTAATAGTATTGTAAGCCATCCAGTCGCCTGTGTCTGCATAACCTACATTTAAGCCTCCGCCGGTATCTGTAGTAGATTCTGTCTGAATGCCGCTCATAGAAGAATAATTTTCTGCCTGTATCAAAGTCCCTGTTGGTGGCTGACTCCCTGTAATAACCTGATTTATGGCTGTCAATAATGATTTTGAACCAGTCGCATCCTGAGACAATTCCCAGATCATAACTCCTCCCGCATTTTGAACTGCAAAAGTTGTTTTCTGTTTGATGGTTGGAATTCCGTTATAGTAAATTGTATTTCCTACCTGATCCAGATTTTCTGCACCCGGATATTGGGCTACAATATTAGCATACGAAATACCCTGATTGGCCGAAGCTCCAAAACCATATCCATAAAACGGAAGTCCTATGATGGCTTTACTTGCTGGTAATCCTCTTCCGGTCCAGTAATTAAACTGATTTACAGCCATACTGTACGGAGAATGCTGTCCCGGATTTCCGGGAGCCCAGGGGCCTGTTGCATCATACGCCATGATATTGATCCAGTCGAAAGCGGCAAAAGTAGACGATGGCACATTGGCACCGCCATATCCTTCTGAAAGTGCTGCTGTAATTTGTTTTCCGTTTGCGTGCAGTTTATTGGCTAAAGCAATCACAAATGCTCCATAATCGCCATTAATCGCCGGACCTTCGAGATCGACATCGACACCATCAAAATTATGAGCAACTACATAATCGTATATCTTTTGAATAAAAGCCGTTCTGTTGCTACTCGTAATAAGATTGAAATAATTATCACGAATAGCGCCTCCTTCAGAAACGGAGCCTCCGCCAAGGGAAACAAAAACTTTTACATTTTGAGCATGTGCCGCATTGATAATCGTATTACTTCCTGAGTTAAAGGACAAATATCCGTTTGCATCTGGATTTTCGAATGCAATATTAATATGAGTCAATTTGCTGTACTGAATACTGCTCGAAAACGAATTTAAGTCTATCCAGTTCGGGACATAAGCGATTACTTTTTTCTGGGCTACTGACAGATTAAAAATACCCAACACTAAAATGACTATCCATCTTAGTGACATTCTTTTGTAATTCTTTTTCATAGGTTTTTGTTTTAAAAGGTTAAGTAATTTTTTAAATATTATAGAAGCCTCAAAACACTCTATCTACATTCGAGAGTTCAAGGCTTCTACTTCATTCAAAACTATTTTTTTATAAAACGTCTGACCGTTTTTTTACCGTCTTTTTCAAAAACAATCAGATAGACACCTTTTCGCAAATGCGAAACATCGATACTGTTATTATTTACTTTTTGTCCTGAAACTACAGTTCCTGTCTGAGAGTCTACTATGCTTACATTTCCGCCTGTAACATCTGTAGAAATATAAAGTGTATTTTCTACCGGACTTGGATATACATTTAAAACAGAACTCGCTGTTTCTTCTTCCACAACTGGAGCAGCAGCGGTTTTTGCCACTAAACCAGCACCAACTTTTGTAATTTTGATCCAGTTAATGTTCATTCCGGTATTCTGAATATATATTCCGAAATTATACGTTCCTGCATTCACGTTTACGGTCTGAGAAACGGTTTGCCAGTTTTGCCAACCGCCTGTGTTTGGAATATCAACATTACCTAATACAATAGTTCCCCCATTTAAATCAGATGATAATCTGCCTCCTGTTACAGCGCTTGCCACGCGGTATTCGATTAAATATGAACCTGTAGTAGGAAAATTGATATTATTATAAGCCAGCCAATCTCCGGTTTCGGTATACCCTACATTTGATCCTCCGCCTGTATCGGTTGTTGCTTCAACCTGAATACCATTCATGGCTGAATAATCTTCTGCCTGAATTAAAACTGAGGTTTGAGAACTTGTAGCAGGAACTAATTTCCATTGTCCGCAAGTTTGGTTGTTGTTATCCCATTGTTGTACAACAGCTCCACTAGCGGTGCTTGCTCCTGCCACCTCAACAATTCTGCCGCTGTGTCTGGCTACAATTTTATAAAATCCGTCGCCTGTAGCAACCAGTACAAATTGCTGATTGGTTGTTGCATTGTATGGATATTGCTCAACACGCGCTCCATTTGCTTTATTAAAGTTGTTGACATCTAAAGACTGTCCGCTATGATTAGCAATGATCTTATACAAACCGTCACCTAAGTGTGTAAAAGTAAATTTCTGGTTATTTCCTGAGTTAAGAGCTCCCTGATTAATTGCTGCTCCGTTTGACAAACTTGCGTTCCAGACATCCATGTATAAACCACTGTTTCTGTTTTGTAAAAAGAAGGTTTGATTACCTAAAGTTGTCGTTCCATTTGCGATTACACGAATAGAAGTTACTTTATCATTCCATGTCGTATTCAAGCAGGAATTATCAGAATTGATTACGGTTGAAGCTCCCGTAAAATTATCATCCTGATATAAAATCGCCTGAAATCCGGGCGTGATTTTAAGAGATGAAACATCATCATTTAAAACACCCAAAGTATTTAAACGCGCCAGATTGTAATCTCCAATTGTTAATCCGCCAGAAAATCCGGTATAATTGCAATCTTTATAAACCGTAATCACATCTGTTGTAGCAGGAACAGAAGGCACTGTTCCGGCATAACCTCCAAAAGTAGCAATTACTTTGGTTGGCTGTGGCGAATGAAGCGATGGCGACTGATCTGCCACATCATCATAAGCAAATCCGTAAGCCAGATTATCCACGCTAATTCCTGGTAAATGCCAGAATTTCGAATAATGGTTTGTTGGGTTTACCTGATAAAATTTTGAAGTATCATACCAGTTTTGCTGTCCGGGATTTGGTGTTGTTGTATTTACCACATGGCGGTTAATTGCTGCTGTTAATTGTGCCTGAATAACAAGATCTAAATCTCCATCGACCAGTCTTCTGTCCAGTACACCTTTTCCTTCCAGCGCTTCCTGAGTTGTTGGTCGGTTTTGAACTCTTCCGGTGCGGCCTGTAAAACCTCCCGATTGTCCTACAACTTCGAGCTGTTCTCCAATCACTCTTCCTTTAAAAACTCCGGCATCTCCGGCATAAAATATTAAATCTTCATTTTTATATTTATTCCAGATCGCATCAATATACGATTTTAGGTAATTGGCCTGAGCACCAACTGTTGTTCCTCCGGTTCCATCTGCAAAAGCAGGCGTTTTGGATGGCGCTGTAATTTCGCCCGTTGCATCGTTTACACAACCCTGAAATTCTGCCGGAACATTGGCTTTAAAAGCCGCTACTATATCAGCATGTTTTTTTAATTCACCTACTCTTTTCTGATATCCGTTGGCACCAAATAATTCTAATCCCATTGGATATTTATACGAATCTACTCTTGATGGATTGCCAAAGAAACCATATTGATTATTCGTCAATTCGATGATTTCATACAAAATTCCCTGATTTGGATCTGTAGCATTCAACGGATTTGGTGATGTATATCCGGATGGAGCACCGCTGGCTCCAAAAAAGTAAAAATACAATTGTTGTCCCTTCGAGATAAAAACCCTACAGCCTGCAATTTGCGGCAGTGTAAAGGTTTTGTTAGGAATCTCGCTCAGTTTGGTAAAACAATTGGCGTATTTTGAGTTTAAACCCGGTCCGGTATTTCCGCCAATTGTAGGTCCGGTAACAGTATTATAAGAAGCACTCATGGGTAAAACCTGACTTGTTTTGGCGTTTACCCAAACATGATTTCCGGTAGTATAATCAATCCCAACAATAGCAACATACAATTCGTTATCATTAAATGTTGAGGTATTACTAATCGTAAACGGAATAGGTCCCTGCCCGTGCATAAGGTTTGACAATGCCAGAAACAGTATTGCCAGAAGAGAAGATCTTCTAAGTTTGTTTTTTTTCATATCTAAATTATTTTGGGGTTACGTAAATAGATTTTTAGCCCGAATCCTTTTCAGATTCATGCCTTTATAAATCCGTCAGGTGTAACGCAGGTTTGTTTTTCTCAGAATTTGTTTCGGATATGGGGAGAAGGGAAACCTTTATTCTAAAACAAATTACACCCAACGGATCTTTTTGTTTATTGCTTGATGAGTTTTTTAGACCAGCTTTTTTGATCAGACTTAAAATTCAGAATATAGATTCCTCTTTTTAGCTTACTAATGTCAATCAGGCCTTCATTACCTTCAACTTTGTGCTCTAAAAGCAATGTTCCTGAATCATTATAAATTGTTATAACTTTGTGCTCTAAATTTTCAGGAATCATGAATTGAACATAATTAGTCGCCGGATTTGGATACATAGCAAATGCTGTACTGGTAATTTCTGCTTCAGTTTCTTCTAATGCTATTGCTGCTTTTTTAGCTGTCGAAGCAGATCCGTAAGCTTCTATTTCGAATAGCGAATATCCGTAAGGGGCCAAAGCTTTTGCGGTGCATAAAATCCTGATGTATCTTCCAGTTCCGCTTACTACTAAGTCATCCGTTCCTCCATCGCTGGCAGTTTGGGTGTTTACAGTTTCATTTTCGGTAAAAACATTATCTGTCGAAATTTGCACTTTGTATTGCGTTGCAAAAGCGGCTTCCCATTTTAGAACGACACGATTAATGTTGTAGTTGCTTCCCAAATCAACATAAATCCATTCTGTTGCATTGGCAAAACTGCTTGCCCATCTTGTTCCGGCATCTCCGTCTGTGGCTTTCGCCGAAGATAAAGTCGGATTTTCTTCTGTAGAAGCCACTGTGGTTTTAGCCAAAGCTAAATTGACATTGTTCACCGGAGGCGTAATATTTCGAACCGTAACATCGCTGAAAACTCCTGTTGCCAGAGTTCCGTTTGCATGCGAAGTGACAGCCATACCCGCATAAATGGTACTTGCCATTGCAATTGTTTTTGGCGTGCCTAATGGTGTCCAGGTTGTTCCGTTATCCGAAGAATACGAAGTAAATACATTTCCGGATCTTGTGATACGAATCCATTTTGGAGCTGTTCCTGCCACTACTGTAGCAGTCGTAATTCCTGAAACAGCATCTCTCGATAAAAATTCTATACCTGCCGCTGCACTTACATCAGTCATCGCATGTTTTGAAGTTGGTGTAAGTGTTTCTCGGAACATTACTCCGGCTTTTGCGTATGTATTGGTATTGGTAAGCGAATTTACTTTGGCAATAATTTCGGCATCACCTGTAATAGGCTGGTTCACAAACTGAAACTGATCATTCGTATCCCAAATATCAATTCCTGATCCTTTGATGGTAAACGTTCCGCTGGCGTGAGTCGCTTCTCCTGCTGGTGTAACAGCTCCCAAATCTGTACTAATCCAAGGTGCAGGTAAAGTGGCAGGCGGATTTTCTGTAGAAACTAAATTTACTGCTCTGATATTATCAAAATAATAAGTATTTCCTGAATTGGTACCCGGTTCTACCAGAAAAACAAAACGATTAACTTCGCTGTCTAAAGTTGATGCATCTGGTGCGTTTACATAAGTAAATACCAGTGTATGCCAGATGTTGGTTTGTTTTACCACTGCCTGATAAATACTGTGTCTGCCCACCGGATAATTAGACGGAATCGAAGCACTGCTTTCGGCTTGCCATGAAATTACAGATCCCACAGGTGCCGAAGTATACACGTCTACAGCGAATTTTTTTGTACCGTTTTTAAAATCTCCAATATTGGTTAAAGTAGTATTGAACGAAAAATTATCATACAACTCTGTTGATTTTCTAACATATTTACCAACGTTTGAAGAAGTATTGATTCCGCTTGCGTTTGGATTTGGCGTGTTTGGTGTATAAGTACCAATAGCATCTCTAAACGTAATATTGTGAATGGTCTGATAATCTTCGTAAACCACTCCCGGAGTAAATGTATCCGGTAATTTGGTCGACGCAATTCTGATATTATCAAAATAATATGTATCGTTTGTATAAGAACCTGAATTGGCTAATATTACCATTTGATTTACTGCCAGATTCGAAGTTCCTTCATCCGGACTTGAATTATAATAGAAAGTCAGCGTTTCCCATTGATTTTGTTTGGTCGTAATGGCTACATACGTGCTGTTTCTACCAGTTGGGAAATTAGCCGGAAGCGAAGTCGCACTATTTTCTAAATTCAGACTCACGACAGTTCCTATTGGTGCTGAGGTGTAAACATCGATCATGATCTTTTTGGTCTGATTTTTTAATAAGCCTGCATCTTCGATATTGTCTTGTGTATTAAAGAAAAGCACATCATATTGCTCTGTTACATTTCGAACATACTTTGCCACATTTGCCGAAGAGTTAACGGAATTGGCTCCCGGATTGGCTACAACAGAGTATACTCCCGTAGTTGTTCCTTTGATAATTTTATTGATACCGTCATAGTTTTGTAAAACATCTGTTGCAACAATTGGCTTTTCCGGAGTAGCTCTGGTCAGGAGATTATCAAAATAATACGTCGCTCCGGAATTCGAATTCGATTCAAAAAGTAACACTACATTATTGATCGTCAAAGCACTGGTATTAGGATCGATTATTTTTTCGAATTCAAATTCGATCGTTTCCCATTTATTCTGAACTGTTGTCGTGGCTTTGTAACCGCTATGTCTTCCTGACGGATAATTGGTCGCTGTGGTAACAAGGCTATTTTCTAACTGCATTGAAATTTTGGTTCCAACTGGCGCCGACGTATACAAATCAAAAGAGATTCTTTTTCTTCCGTAAACATAATCATTGGCATTACTGATGACTACATTTTTAATATTAAATACATCATACAATTCAGATGAATTTCGAACATATTTTCCAACAAAAGCAGAGGTATTGATTCCGGTTGCAGAAGGATTAGCAACAGCTTCTGTCAAAACTCCAGTTTTAAGTCCGTAGACCACATTTCTGTTTGATTGAAAATCCTCATAAATTCTTTCTACCGGAATTGCCGGTTCTGTTGTCACTGCCAGTTTATAAGTATTGGCGGTACAGCCCGAAACTGTTGTTGTTACGGCAACATCTCCTCCGGTAGTTCCCCAGTTAACGGTTACAGCATTTGTTCCCTGCCCCGAAATTATTGTAGCGCCAGCAGGAACTGTCCAGTTATAAGTCGCTCCCGAAACGACATTTATAGAATATGTTTTACTTGTTTCGTTCTGATACACTTTTATATCTCCGGCAATTCCGTATTTATAACTTCCATCATAAACACGAACATAATCTACCTGCAATTTTGCCGGAAAATCACCCGGAACCGGCGCTACTCCTGCGCCATTCACGCTTGTATAAGGCGTTCCCGCACTTCCTACAGCAAGATTTAAAATAATATAAAACTGATTATCGTTAAAAGGCCATCCGCCGTTTACAGTAGTGTTTGGCGTTGCTGTATGAAACAATACATCATCAACATACCATTTAATAAAGTTGGGACCCCATTCTACTGCATAAACATGAAAATCAGAAGATAAATCCGTTGGAGAACTGTAACTTCTGCCCGTATAATGATATCCGTTTCCATCGTAATGAATCGTTCCGTCTACCGATTTCGGGTTTCGGTGTTTGGCTTCCATAATATCGATTTCACCAGTAAAGGGCCAGTTTCCACCAACCGGAAGCATCCAGAAAGCCGGCCAGGCTCCCTGCGCATTAGATAATTTCATGCGGGCCTCGATTCTTCCGTATTTAAGCGAATATTTTCCTTCTGTTGTTAATTTTGAAGAAGCATAAGGCTGATCCGGAAATTGCGAACTCGGCTGATACTTTGCCTCAATATTTAAGTAGCTGTTCGTTCCTTCTTTTACAATTGTGGCCTGATTAGGATCGTACCGCTGCGCCTCGGCATTTCCAAATCCGCAGAGCGAAGGACATCCGTTTCCGGAAATACTCTGCCATTTGGTTAAATCGACTGTGGTGCCATTAAATTCATCAGACCAGATCAATGTTTTACATTGTGCCTCAACTTTTAAGACGGGTAGCAATATAAATAGTGCCACTGCCAAAAATTTAAAATAATAAAAATTGTCTTTCGGTGGTCGGCAGAAAAAAGAGTCTTTTTGATTCATTTTTTTTAGTTTTTTGTTAGTAAAGATTATTACCGCAATAAAAAGCTACTTTGTAAAAAATAGATTATTATTTTAGTAATAGTTGGACAATATTAACAAATAAATCAGGCAAGACTTACATTTTTGAGTACGGTTTGACTACGGTATTCGTAAAAAAATGTAGTAATTAGAAGTCAAAACACGTAAAACTACCTGAGATTTAACCTATAATGCAGAACTGCTGTAATGGGTTATTTTGACACATCAAAACATAGACTTAATATTTGTGAAAAAAGAAAACAAAAAGAAATTCATTTCTACCACATAACTATATGTATTACACAAAAGTAAAACAACTTGTAAACTTTTTATTAGCTACAAAATCTATGTTTCTATCTATTAAAAAAATGACAAAGAACACTTTTAAAAATTAAGAATGAATTCTGTGATATTTGCTTCAGAAGAAAGCTGTAATTTTTTTCGAATACGGTATCGGGTATCTTCAACCCCTCTTACGGAGATTCCTAAAAGCGGCGCAATTTCTTTTGTATTGAAATTCATTCGCAAATACGCACACAAACGCATATCGCGAGGAGTTAATTCCGGAAAACTCATTTTCAGCCGCTGCATAAAATTATCATGAAGCTGATTAAAGATTTCTTCAAACTCGTTCCAATGCTGATCTCCCTGTAATTCGTGATCAATGATTCGGTTAATTTTGGTCAACAAACCGTAATTAGTATTAAAATCATTCTTTTTATCAATCTGACTAATGAGTTCTTTTATAGACAGTAAAATTTCATTTAAATGAATAAGATTTACCGTATTTGAAGCTACTTTAGCATTTTTAAGTTTAATCGTTGCCTCCAGATTTTCCTTTATAATAGCCATATTCTCCTGCTCCAGCAAAAGTTTTTGCTCGTTTAATTCGGCACGGTTTCGCAATAATTCCTTTTCCTGATTCAAGATCAATTGTTCGCGATCCCGTTCTGCCAGATTTTTTTGGTATTTGATAATCGAATAAATTAAAACACCAAAAAGTATACAGTACAGTATATACGCCCAGCTTGTTCTGTACCACGGTGGTAAAACATCAAATTTAAAAACGGCTTCTTCGCTTACTACATCATAAATATTTTTTGCCCTTACATGAAAAATATATTCGTTTTCAGGCAAATTGGTATATTCTTTTTCGGTTTGCAGACTATATTCTGACCATTTGGGCTCAAAACCTTCCAGCCAGTATTCATATTTAGTAGCATCAGCTTCGTCATAACAAAGCGATGCAAACGAAAAATGTAAAGCATTATTGGAATGCGATAAAACAGCAGAAAATTTATTCTGAGATGCTGTATGGGCTGGAAGCACGTCGTATCTGCTTGAAAACAACAAACTGTCTTTCGGAAAAATACATTTTACTTCAGAAATAATTGCTTTATATTTTGATTGATACTTTTTGGTTTTAGTAGAGCTATAATGAATCAGTCCGTCCTGAGTGCCAAAAAATACATCTCCGCCAGAAGTTGTCTGAATATTCTCGAAACCCGGAACATATAAATACCTTAATTTTCTAAAAGGCAATTCTTCTATTGCAAATTTCCCCTTGGCATTCCGGCTCATTTTTCCGGTATTTTCTCCCGAAATGTACCAGATATTGTTTTGATTATCTTCTTTAAGTAAACGAATGTGACTATCCAAACCAAGATATTTCCTGAATGTAGGATCAGGAATCATTTTTTTTGAATGAGAATCCTGCTCATAAACTCCTTTTATGGTTCCGAAAAGAATCTGATCGTTGAGTTTAAAAGTATTTAAAAATAAACTCGAAGGAAAACCATTTTTCTGATTATAGAACTGAAGATCAGAAACGGCATCGAATGTTGTATTGAGTTTAATTTTAAAAATTCCTTTGTATCCGTGTGCAATCCAGATGTTTCCGTTTTTATCCGTTTCAATGACCCGGCTGCTTTCATCAAAGCCTTTTATTTTATGCTGATACCCCCACGAATTGTTGCTTTTTTTTAATAGATGCAAACCTGTATAACCGCCAACAAGTAATAAATCAGGATGATTCGGAATAATTACGCCTTTCCATGCACCATCTGTTTTAGCCAGTAATTGAGCCGAATTGCCTTTAATTTCGAAAATTCCGTTTTTTTCAAAAGCCAAAAGTGAGTTTCCAAAAACGCCAATATTCCAGACGTTTTCAGACATTCCCGAAATATGCTGAAAGTGATCGTTTTCATGCTGCCCTTTTTTATAAGCTTGCCAATCCAGCCAAAAGGCACCATTATCTGTCCCGATATATAATTTGTCCTGATAAATCTGACTACAATATATCTTGGTTTCGGCATTCGAAGCATCCAAAATTTTAGATAACGGTGACGAAATCTGAATCAATGAAATACCTTCTTTTAAAGTCACCCATAAATTGCCTTCTTTGTCTACCTTAAGATTGGTTACATATTCATTCTGCAAGCCCATTTCCTTATTGATATGCTGAATCAGATTTCCTTCACTGTCCATAACTATGAGTCCTGCCTGACGTGTTCCGATTCCGAAATAGCCATCCGAAAGCAAAATTCCGGTAGAGATTTGATTTTGTTTCAGCAAGTGGTCAACCTGAGTTACAAAAGGTTTTAGTTCATTGTTTTTATAATGAAAAAGTCCGTTTTTTTGTGTTAGTAATACCAAACCCTTTTTAGTTTCAAAGATTTTCCTGATTTTCATTCCGGCAAATTCTGCACTATTCGGAATTTCGACCAAAGCATCTTCTGCAAGCTTCAATAAACCTTTTACATTCTCAGCAACATAGATTTCCTTATTAACTTCAAAAAGATCATCAAAATTGTTTTTGGATTTTATTACCTTGATTTTGTTATTCTTATATATATATATTCCTTCATTTGAGAAAAAAATCACTTCATTATGGCGAATAATGGTATGCAGAACATCTCCAAAATTTCTGGCTTCGGCAGGAATTAATTTTACTAAAGAAGTGTATTTATATTGTCCGTTGGGCAACTGAACCGTATAACCAAATTCGCCCTGAGCACCCACATACATTTTGTCTTTTTTATCAATGGCCAGCGAACGAACCATACTTTTGTTTTCGGGTTGCGTTACTATGCTCCATCTTACGCCATCAAATTGCATGATTCCAAAATGATTAGCAAAAAACATCATGCCTTTTGAATCTTGTAAGAGATCCCAGTTTTCTGAAGCAGCTTTATACGTTTTAGGATTATAATTGGTAATAAACGGAACTCCAATTTTTTTAATTTGGGCATTAACAATTGGAAATAAAAGAGATAGCGATAGAACTAAAATTCTAATGGTTAATTTCGTCATTTGTTTCTGTCTGTAGGTTAGTTTGCAGCTTATAATAACTACATTCTTAAAAATTCCTCTTGGGAAAGGCATTTTCAAGCAGGAAGAAACGGTTTAAATTAGAGCTCCAAAAATTATAATTTGATAATTTGAAGCATTAAAAAAAACGAATCTTCACAATCAAATATATAAAAATTTATTTTAATGTAACAAATTACATTCAAGTCATACAATTTGATAATGAGAAAATTAGAGAACGAAGGGATTACGTAATGAGAGAATTTGGGGATTCAGCATTTTTAAATTTTAACCTCATTACTGCTTTTGTTAATGAAGGATGGATTAAAACCTATCCCTAAAATATGATTTGCTATTCTGTAACGTTTTAATAAGATGCTACAAAAAGGATTTGCTTTTTAGCAACGAACCTGAAACCTGAAACTTTTTAAAACTTAAACAAAAAATCTAATTCTTCATAAGAATCAAAAAGAATTGCGCCTTCTTTTTCAAGGTCTTCATTATTATAACCGTTGGCAAAACCATAGACTTTAAATCCACCACCTATTCCGGCCTTTACTCCTGCTTTACTGTCTTCAATCACGATACAGTCTTGTACTTCAAATCCCATTGTTTTTGCTGCATGCAAAAAAATTCCGGGATCGGGTTTCCAGCTATTAATTTGATAAGAACTGAATATTTTATTTTCGAATTTATCGAGTAAACCCGCTACTTCAAGATTCAACCTAATTTTATCAACCGGACCACTCGAAGCGACACAATACGGAATTTTTAATTTTTCAATAAACGAAATTACACCTTCCATAGGTTTTACCTGCGTTTTGAAGGCATCGAAGCTTTTTTTGCGATATTCTGATTCAAAATTATCCGGAAGCTTTTTACCAATTGAGTTTTCGATATGCAGGAAACATTCTTTTAAATTACGGCCATTAAAATCACGGTACGCCTCTTCTAGTTTCATCTTAAAACCATGTTCGGCAGCCATCGAAAGCATAATTCCGTTACCAATTCTTTCAGTATCGACAAGAACGCCATCACAATCGAAAATAATACATTTAATCATACCCTTGATTTACATTTAATTATACCATAACCTGATAGAGGTTAGGCGCTATGTAAATTACAAAAAATAAAATAAAAAGTTACAACCCCATTAAAATAATGCTTTTTAAACCTGTCTGCTTATCTAAGAAAACCAGTGCCTGAAAATATTACTAATGTTAAGGAAGAAATAGCGGGCTTCCGGAAACAGTGAAGTATTTACAATGCAAAAACCCGATGCTATTGAGGGAGATAAAAAAGGAATATGGATTGAAAGACCAACCATTAAGGTGATATAAAATTTTAAAGAAATCCATACAAAACAGAGCATAGATTTCTTTCTGAAGCAATACGTTTACCAGGAGATCATCACATAAAAAAAGATACAACACATTAAAAAACAACACCTTGAACTTTTTTACCCCAATTTCGGATTCTAAGGTTATATTTGATTTGTATATTTATGATTCAAAAAAAAACAATTGTATTTTTAGTTCAATTAATCATTACAAAGCTTTGAAAAAACATATTCTCTTCACCTTAATTCTGGCAGGTAGTTTTGCCGTTCATGCTCAAAACAAAATCATTACAGTAACCAATTCTTTACCTGTAAATCGTGAATTTGAAACTATTGAGTTAACCAAAAAGTCACTCGAATTACCCACTTCAGTTAAACTGGAAAACTATACTGTAAAAGAAGCCGGCACCAATACGTTTTTAGAAAGTCAGGCTGTAGATAATGATGGCGACGGAATTATGGATGTAATCTTATTTCAGCCTAAAATAAACGCTTCATCGCATAAAGATTTTGAGATTTTAGTTGCCGTAAATCCATCAGCATCAAAAACGATTAGCTGTTATTCGAGATTTGTTCCGGAGCGAACAGATGATTATGCCTGGGAAAACAACAAAGTTGCTTTTAGAACGTATGGTCCTGTAGCACAAAAGATGGTCGAAGAAAAAATGACCGGCGGAACTTTAACAAGCGGAATCGATGCCTGGCTCAAAAGAGTTGAGTATCCGATTATCAATAAATGGTACGAAAAAGCCACTAACGGAACCGGAACGTATCACAAAGATACAGGCGAAGGGTTGGATAATTTTCATGTGGGAGACAGTCGTGGTGTGGGCGGAATTGCCATTAAAATGGATAATAAATATTATTTCTCTAAGAATTTTACCAGCTGGAAAACCATTACTACAGGTCCCATCAGAACGAGTTTTATCCTCACGTATGCCAACTGGGATGCTAAAGGAAATACAATTACCGAATCTAAATTGATTAGTCTCGATTACGGAAGCTACCTTTCGCGCTTTGAAATTACCATTACCGGAACAAAGTCAATTGCTACCGGATTAACGCTTCATGATAAAAAAGGAACTATTGGAACCAACCTCAAAGAAGGCTGGTTAAGTCATTGGGAACCTATTGATGATTCTGAAATTGGAACCGGAATTGTAACGCCAAAAAATACTTTGACGAGTTTTGATAACCATATTACCAATGATAAAGACCTAAGCAACCTTTATGGAAATATCGAGGTAAAAAACAATAAAGCGATCTATTATGCAGGTTTTGGATGGAAAAAAGGAAGTCCATTTCAAACTCAACAAGAATGGGAAATGTATTTGAGTTCTTTTACTAAAAAGATCAATAATCCATTAGTGGTTAAGATAAAGAAGTAATTTTTTGCCTAAGGATTTGGCGGTCTTGATTAGCTCCTTCAAAACTGTGGGCTGCATATTAAGATTTCTTCATCGGAAAATAATTCTCTTTCAGGATAATTTCTAACGGAATATAATGCATCCGTTCAGCCTCTTCCTGCAATACTAACTTTTTATATAAATAATTAATCCCCATATATCCCTGCTCTTCCGGTCTTTGATTGATCAAAAAGTCAATTACACCTTTATTGAGATACTCAATATTGTCTTTCAATAAATCATAACCAATAATCCGTACGCCTTTTATGTTGTTTTGTTCTAAAAACCGGGCCACAATATAGGCTCGGGAATTGGGTACAAAAACGCTGTTAATTCCGCTAAATAACTCCATATTTAATTGATCGATTCCGGAATCTTTAATGGTGATTTCTGAAAATTTAAAGTTATTAAGTTCATCATGATCTTTAAAAAACGAATAAAATCCATCAATGCGCTGTAAGTAAACCGAGGTAGTTTCTATTTCTCTCGTAATCTTACAAATCAAAACTTGTCTTTCATTTTTTACTGCAAAACTTATTAACCTTGCGGCAAGATACCCGCTCTGAAAAGCATCCTGACCAGCATAAGCATGTTCGATATTCGAGTTAATATTAGAATCGATCATGACAACCGGAATATTTTTCTTTTCATACTCGCTTAAAAACCGAACAGATTCTTCATAAAAAATAGGCGCAAACAACAATCCGTCGCAATCAAATTTCAAGACTTTTTTGACTGCTTGTTTAAATGAAGCCACATTAAAATCATAAAAGAAATAATCCAGCACAATTCCGAATTTACTGAATTCTACCGCTGCTTTTTCGATTCCCGCGATCTGGCTTTTCCAGTATTCCAGATTTTCATACTGAGGCAAAAATACGGCAAAATGAAATTTCTTATTTAAAGCAAGATTACTCGCAAGAATGTTTCGCTTATAACCATATTTTTCTATAATAGCATTGACCTTATCTACATTTTCCTGAGCAACCTGCCCGCGATTGTGGATAATTCTGTCAACAGTTCCCGGCGAAACGTTTGCTAATTCGGCAATTTTTTTTATTGTTATGATATTGATGATTTTTAAGTTAAATGATTTCGAAAAACTACAAGCAATTATTCTTTTTTTGTCAAATTTAAGTTGTTTTACTTAACTTTTTACATACATTTGTAAAAGCCCGTGTGCGTACACGCAAATATAAAGATGTGTAGCATAAAAACATAACATCTGGTAAAATATTGTTACGATTTTAGCTTCTATTACATAAAAAATGATTCAGCCTCAATACAAAAAAAGGGAATTAAGTAGTTTCAAAATAATGTTTCATCAGATTATTTCTTTTTGAGATATACAATAAAGATTACTAAGTATTTAGTAGAAAAAGCTGTTTTTGAGCACAACTGACATTAAAGCACAAATAGCAAAATAAAAAATTAAAAACCAATAAGTTACAACACAAAACATAAAGTAACGCTTCGATATTTTTGCGTAAAAATCATGACACAAAAAACATCTTAAAAAACAGGATTCAAAAAATAAAAAACACACAAAACAAAATATAAAACCCAATAAAATGATTGTAGATTCATTACAAAACGCCTCAAAGTATTTTGGTCTTCATCCTAACTTTAAAAAAGCTTTTGATTACGTAAATCAAAATGATATCAGTGCTCTGGAAGAAGGAGCTTTTGAAATTGCCGAAGGATTAAAAGTTATTGTAATTGTGGGCGAAGGTGCCACAAAAGAAGAAAGCATAAAAGGTTTTGAATGTCATGATAAAAATATTGACATACAAATTTCTATACAAGGCCCTGAAACTTTTGCCTGGAAACCAAGAGAAAAATGTGTTAATCCCAATGGTGATTACAGCGATGAAAGAGATGTTCGCTTTTTTCACGACAAACCCGACATGTTTTTTGAATTACAGGAAGAACAGTTTGCAATTTTATTTCCCGAAGATGTTCACGCGGCAATGATTGGCGAAGGAACACTTAAAAAGATTGTTATTAAAGTAAAAATTTAAAACATGAGCACAATTCAAAACAACATTGATGTTATTGCCAGACAAGGCATACTTCCGCTGTATTTTACCACAGACGAAACGATTAGTGTCGAGATTCTGAGAACGCTCTACAAAGCAGGAATAAGAGCCGTAGAATATACCAACAGAGGTGCAGAAGCATTGTCAAACTTCAAAAAAATGGTTGCGGTACGAAATGCCGAATTACCTGAAATGCTGTTAGGTATCGGAACCATCAAAAACCTGAAACAGGCAAAAGACTTTCAAATTGCCGAAGCCGATTTTATCATCAGTCCCGGATTTGTTCCCGAAGTAGCAGATTTCTTGAACAGCAAAAATGTCTTATACGCACCAGGTTGTATGACGCCAACAGAAATTATAACAGCAGAAAATGCCGGAATAAAATTCGTTAAACTTTTCCCGGGAAACATTCTGGGGCCAGAATTTTTAAGCAGCATAAAAGACATCTTTCCTTCACTGGTTTTCATGACCACGGGCGGTGTTGAAGCAACACACGCCAGCATTCAGAGCTGGTTTACGGCCGGAGCTTCTGCAGTTGGACTGGGAAGCAAACTAATTAGTAAAAAACGTATCGATGAACAAGATTACGACGTAATAGAAAATGAAACCAGAAAAGCACTGGAAATCATCGAAACCATAAGACGATAATGAACCATTTCTATCGATCAGAAAAAACAATATAAATCATACTATTATACATGAATTCAATATTTAACCTAAAAGGAAAAATTGCATTAATTACAGGTGGCGCCGGAGTATTGGGCAGCAACTTTGCTAATGTTCTGGCAAAACAGGGCGTTATCATCGGAATCGTTTCTCAGTCGATCGAAAAAGCCAATAAAACAGTACAATTAATAGAAAGTAATGGTGGAAAGGCTTTTGCCATTCAGGCGAATGTTTTAAACAAAGAAGAACTTGAAAAGGCCAGAGATTTTATTCTGGAAAATTACGGCCGTCTTGACATTTTAATCAATGCTGCCGGCGGAAACATGCCTGGCGCAACGATACAGCCGGATCAGGCGGTTTATGATATGAAAACAGAAGATTTACAAAAAGTAGTCGATTTGAATATTATTGGTACCGTGTTGCCTTCGCAAGTGTTTTCAGAACTTTTTGCCAGACAAAAACAAGGAAACATCATCAATATATCTTCTGCATCAGCACAAAGACCTTTAACCAGAGTCGTAGGATATTCGGCTTCAAAAGCGGCTATCGATAATTTTACAAAATGGATGGCGGTTGAACTGGCTTCAAAATACGGTGAAGGAATTCGTGTAAACGCTATTTCTCCCGGTTTTTTTATTGGCGAACAAAATCGTGCCTTATTATTAACTCCCGAAGGAAAACTAACACCAAGAGGTGAAAAAATTATCGATCATACTCCAATGGGAAGATTTGGAACTCCTGAGGATATAGACGGTGCTCTTTTATTTTTATGCAGCGACATGTCGAAATTCGTAACCGGAACAATCTTAAAAGTAGATGGCGGATTTGCTGCCACCAGTATTTAAACAATCATCATCAATAAAATAAATCAAAAATGGAACAAACGTTAAGATGGTTCGGACCAAACGATCCGGTTTCTTTACAAGATATTAAACAAACCGGAGCTACCGGAATTGTTACAGCTTTACACCATATCCCAAACGGGCAGGTATGGGAAATTGAAGAGATTATTAAACGAAAAGTCGAAATTGAACACGAAGAAGGTGATCCCAAAAAAGGGGCTTCAGGCTTAACATGGTCAGTTGTAGAGAGCATTCCGGTTCACGAAGACATTAAAAAACAAACCGGAAATTATCTTCAGTACATTGAAAATTATAAAGAAAGCATTCGAAATTTAGCCTTGTGCGGTATCAAATGTATTTGCTATAACTTCATGCCGGTTCTAGACTGGTCAAGAACTGATTTATCCTATGAAGTTACAGACGGATCTAAAGCCTTGCGTTTTGATATTAATGCTTTTACCGCTTTTGAATTGTATATTTTAAAAAGACCGGGAGCTGAAAAAGAATATTCGGCAGAACAAATTCAGAAAGCAAAAACCTATTTTGAAGCCATGACAGCTGTTGATAAAATAAAATTACAGCAAAACATTCTGGCAGGACTTCCGGGAGCAGAAGAAGCTTATTCTGTTGAGGATTTTCTGGTTACTTTAAGCGGTTACAATCATATTGACAGAGCAACTTTAAAACAAAATTTATTCTACTTTTTAAAACAGATTATTCCGGTTGCCGAAAGTAAGGGCGTTTTAATGGCAATTCATCCTGATGATCCTCCCTACCCGATTTTAGGATTACCAAGAGTCGTAAGTACCGAAGAAGATTTAATTGAATTGATGGCTGCCGCCGAATCAAAATCAAACGGATTCACGATGTGTACCGGTTCGTATGGTGTGAGAGCCGATAATGATTTGGCCGGAATGGTAAGACGTCACGGCGATAAAATGAATTTTATTCACTTAAGAAGTACGCAAAGAGATGAAGAAGGAAGCTTTTACGAAGCCAACCATCTTGAAGGCGATGTCGACATGTACGAAGTGGTAAAAGCCATTCTTGAAGTCGAAAAAAGAAATAACAGCCAGTTGCCAATGCGTCCGGATCACGGACACCAAATGCTGGATGATTTACATAAAAAAACCAATCCGGGTTATTCCGCAATTGGGCGTTTAAGGGGTTTAGCTGAATTACGCGGGCTTGAAATGGGAATTAAAAGAAGCATATAAAGGTTTTACTACGAAAGTGCATAAAGTTTTTTATTTAAAGTAATAGCCAAAAAGAATTTTAAACAATATTTCACGCAGATGTAAAAGGATTTAAGCAGATTATGCAGATTTAATTAAAAATAAACTTGTGTGTATCTGCTTAAAACAAAAACGTATTGCCTTCGTGGTAAAATACTAACTAACCAAATAACCACAATCATGAATACCCAAACCATCCTGATTTGTTGCAGCCTTTTTGCAAGTAGTATTCTTATTGGCCAGCAAACACCTAAAATACTCACAGATTCCAAAACAAATTACCTGCCTGATTTTAGTTATGCCGGTTATCATTTTGGAGAAAAAAAACTTCCTGAGGCTCAGGGAAAAATAATTAATGCAACAGATTATGGTGTAAAAGCCAATGATGATTTAGACGATTCGAAGGCTTTATTAAAAGCAGTAAAAGCGGCAAACGCGGTTGATGGAAATGTTGTTTTGCAATTGCCTGCCGGACGTATTATACTGAGTGAAATTGTATATATCGAACGAAGCAATTTTGTACTTCGTGGCACAGGTTCAGACGAAAATGGAACAGAAATCTATTTTCCGAGACCTATGATGTACCTCAAAGATCCTGAATCTTTGGCAGAACTTCGGGAATATTTAACCACATTTGATAAAAGACAGCGCGAAACCGAAAACAATATCGATTTGCCTTTCTCGCAATACGCCTGGTCCGGCGGATTTATCTGGACACAAGTTCCTAACGAACGTGTAAAATCATATCTGGACAAATATGAGCCTACACCAAATCCTCTGGCTAAAGTGAGTTCCGGAACCATGGGCGAACATATCATAACGGTTTCAGAAGTAAAAGGATTGAAAGTGGGAGATATTGTCGAATTGGAATTGTTTAATAAAGATGGCGAAAATGGTGAAATAATCAAAGATTTATACAAAGGTGCCAATGTAAAACCGGGTTCTCATCACTGGAAATTTCCTATGCTTCCTATCGTACGACAACAAGTTGAAATCGCTAAAATTTCGGGTGCTAAAATAACTCTTAAAATGCCTTTAACCCTTTCGATAAAACCTGGTTATCAGGCTCAATTGGTCGAATGGAAACATTTAGATGAAGTTGGAATCGAGCACTTGCGCTTTACATTTCCTGATATTCCAAGAGTGGCACATCACGTAGAACCTGGCAATAACGGAATCTTTTTAACACGTCTTTTTAACAGCTGGGTCAAAGATGTCAAAATCACCAATGCCGACAGCGGAATTCTCGCCGAAGAAATTTCGAATGTAACCATTCAGGATATTGTAACCGATGGAACACATACTGCACATTATACTGTGACTTTGGGCGGAGTACACAATGTTTTGGTTAAAAATCTAAAAATCTACAACAAAACTGTCCATCCGCTGAGCTTTAACACCTTTGCGACAAAAAACGTGTATCAGGATTGTGAAATTTTTACAGATCCGCTTTTAGATCAGCATTCGGGAGCAAATCATCAAAACTTATTTGATCGCATAACGGTTCACATAACTCCGGATAAAAACAACAATTATCTCTTATTTGGCGGCGGTGGCGCTGATTACTGGAAACCCTCACACGGACCATTTAGTACTTTTTGGAATCTGACTGTACAGATTGAAAATCCTGATGTAAAACCAGTTTTATTGTATGGCATTAAAGATGGGCCTTTTGCAAGAGTAATCGGCGTGAACGGAAACGCTAAATTCGAAGTAAAATATGAACCCGACGCTTATATTGAATTCTTAAATACATCTATGAACAAAGTGCCTTCGCTGTATGATTATCAGTTGAAAAAACGGTTAAAATAATTTTAAAAGAGTTGCAAAGATGCAAAGGTTTAAAGCAGCAAAGTCTCTAGCCAATCGATCAAAATCTCTCTAACTTTGAACCTCTGTAACTTTGAACCTTTGCTCCTATACACCTAAAAAAAATGCTATGAAATACAAAATAGCTTTTCTATTAATCGTATCTGTTTTCGGGAATGTATTTTCCCAAAATAAATACCGCCTTAAAAATATCTCGACTACAGACGGGCTTTCGCAAAGTTCTGTTATTGCTATTCATCAGGATAAACTTGGACAAATGTGGTTTGGTACGCGTGACGGACTCAACAAATATGATGGAAGCAAATTCACAATTTTCAGGAATGATGTTACCAACAAACATTCTATAAGCAACAACGATATTTTATCGATTGAAGAAGATAATACAGGCAAAATCTGGGTTGGAACTTACAACGGACTTAATTGTTACGATCCGGTAAAAAATACTTTTACCAGATACCTGCACACCAAAAACAATCATACTATAAGCAGTAACGCCATTTGGTCAATCAAAGAAATTGGTTCCGAAATGTGGTTTGGTACTTCAAAAGGATTAACGGTTTATAATAAAAAAAGCAATCAATTTGTATCGGTTTTTCATTCAGATACAGATCCAACAACGGTTCCGAGCAATAATATCATTACCATTTTAAAAACCAAAAAACAAAAAGTCTGGATTGGAACCACAAAAGGTTTATGCCTGCTTACCAGCCGAAAAAACGGAAAATATACCTTTAAAAATTATCCTTTAAATTCGGCAGATCAGTTAAATGTCCAGGCTATTGCCGAAGATGATTCGGGCAATTTATGGGTAGGAACAAAAAACAAAGGACTTTTAAAATTTGATAAAACATCGAATAGTTTTATTCCGTTTTTATCTGATAAAAACTATCACGAAATCAACACTGATATTCGTTCACTCGCAATCGACAATCAGGGTTCTTTATGGATTGGCGCTTACGACGGAATTTACATTTTAGGAAAAGATAAAAGCATTCAGAAAATAAACAACAATAACAACAGCAACGGAATCGACAAAGTAAAATCGGTATTTATAGACCGGAAAGGTTCTGTCTGGATTGGCTGTTATTATAAAGGCGTAAACATTTGGGATATTTCGAATGTCAATTTCTCCAATTACAATCAGAATTCTAAAAAAATTCCGATGAGTTTTGATGTCGTAAGTTCAATTATTGCCGATAAAAATCAGAATATTTATTTCGGGACTGAAGGTGGTGGAGTAACGATTTTTAACCGAAATACCGAAGCCATCAGTTACATCAACAGCAACAGCGGACAAACAGTTAAAAATGATATTAAATCGATGTGTCTTTCGGATGATATTTTATGGATTGGTACTTTTTCAAAAGGATTATCAGCTTATAATATCAATTCGAAAAAAATAGAAGATTATAGAATTTCAACCGAATTAAACACTTTATTAAAAGAATCTGGTGTTTATTCCATCAAGGCAGAAGGCAGCGATATACTCTGGATTGGTACTTTTGGCAAAGGTTTAATTCGCTACAATATGCAAGCTAAAACCTTTGAAATTATTGGATATGATAATACAAAACCCAATTATCTGACCAATAATATTGTTCGAACCATTCTGGTCGATCAAAAAAAAGGAGTCTGGGCAGGCACTCAAAACGGACTCAATTATATTCCGTTAAACACTCTGAGCCCCAATAAATATTCCATAAAACACTATTTTTTTGATTCCTTGTCATTATCCGGCGATGATATTCTGACTTTGTTTCAGGACAGTAAAAAGAAAATCTGGGTAGGAACAAAAGCAAAAGGTTTGCATTATTTTGATGGAAAAAAATTCAATAAAATCAAGCTGAAAGCAGGAAATACAGTGATCACTTCGATACATTCTATCTTAGAAGATGATGACCAGAACTTATGGATTAGCACCAATCAGGGCATCATAAAATACAGTACAACCTTAAAAACGGTTGTAATTTACGATCAAAAAGACGGTTTGGCAAGTAATGAATTTAACGATAATTCGGCTTTGAAACTCGATTCGAATAAATTCTATTTCGGAAGTCCGTCCGGAGCTACTTTTTTTGATGCTAAAAAAATCAATTTAAACCAATATACCCCGCAGGTTCTGATTACCAATCTGAAAATTAAAAACGAAACCGTTCAGCCCAATGATTCGATTGGCATTTTAGAAAAAAGCATAGGTTATACCAAAACCATTACACTGGATTATGATAAAGCCAATTTCTCTATAGATTTTGCGATTCCCAATTACATCCGATCTAAAAATAACGAATACAGTTACCGCTTGGTAGGATTAGAAAATAACTGGACTACTACCAAAAATACCGAAGCCATTTTTGCTATCCAAAATCCGGGCACTTACACTTTTGAAGTAAAAGGATCTAACAATGACGGCGTTTGGAACAAAGTTCCCACGACTCTTACCGTTATTGTAAAACCGGCTCCGTGGCGCAGTATCTGGGCGCTTTTATTGTACGGAATTGTAATTGGCCTGGCTTTATATGGTTTAATCTGGATTATGAAATCAAAAGCCAGACTGAAACAAAAACTGGAATTAGAATATCTGGAAACCAAACGAATCGAAGAAAACAATCTGGCCAAACTAGATTTCTTTACCAATATCTCACACGAATTCAGAACACCGCTAACACTGATTTTAGGACCTTTGCAACAAATTTTAGCTAATTACAACGGAACAAATGAAATGTACAAAAAGTTATTGGTAATCGAAGGAAGTGCGAATCATCTTTTGAGTCTGATTAACCGATTAATGGATTTTAGAAAACTCGAAAATCATCAGGTTACGCTCGAATCAGCCGAAGGAAACATCGTAAAATTTACCAAAGAAATCTTTTTATCTTTTATCGAATATGCCAAAGATGGCGGTTATAACTATACTTTCGAATCATCTGAGGAAGAAATTCCGGTGTATTTTGATCGTTATAAACTGGAACGTGTTTTTTATAATTTAATTTCAAATGCCTTTAGATACACTCCAAAAGGCGGAAATATCCATCTTAAAATATCGCACGACAACGAAAATCTGTTTATTGCTGTAGAAGATTCCGGTGTTGGCATTGCTCCTGAACATATCGATAAAATTTTTGATTTGTTTTTTGAAGTTCCGATGCACAACAATGTTCAGAAAAACTACAATAAAGGAACCGGAATTGGGCTTTCAATCGTAAAAAACATTGTAAAACTACATAAAGGAAGCATTGATGTTAGCAATAAAAAATCTGGAGGCGTAGTGTTTACAGTAACACTTCCGTTAGGCAGGGCACATTTGATGGACAGCGAAATTATTACCGATTTCAGAATTAGTGACGATATCGATCAATATACAGCTCAACTGCAAACAACCGAAATAACAGAACCGGAAGATATTGATGATTTTGTAGTAAACGACGAAAAACAAACCATTTTGATTGTCGAAGATCATAAGGTTTTGCGGTCTTTCATGAAAAATTTGCTCAAAAAAGATTATAATATTATCGAAGCTGAAAATGGAAAAATCGCTTTTGAAAAAGCCTTACAACATGTGCCAAATTTAATTATCAGCGACGTCATCATGCCCGAAATGGTAGGGACTGAACTTTGTTCTAAAATCAAAGAGAACCTAAAAACCAGCCATATTCCGGTTATTCTGCTTACATCGAGAACATCATTGGTTTATAAATTTGAAGGACTCGAAAGCGGCGCAGATGATTATATCAGTAAACCTTTTAATTTAACCGAATTTAAACTTCGGGTTAAAAACCTGCTAAATTCGACAGAACGTTTAAAAAACAAATTTACAGGCGAAGACAATTTCATTCCGTCAGAAATAACCGTTTCTTCTCTTGACGAAGAACTATTAAAAAAAGCCTTCAAAATTGTCGAAGAAAACATCTCAAACGAACAATTCGATATTCCGTTTTTCTGTACCGAATTGGGTGTGAGCCGTACCATGTTATTTTTAAAAATAAAAGCCTGGACAAATTTTACGCCAAACGAATTTATTCATGAAATACGATTAAAACGTGCTGCTCAATTATTAGAACAAAACAAATTAAATGTCTCTGAGATTAGTTATAAAGTAGGTTTTAACAATCCAAAATATTTTAGTAAATGTTTCCAGAAAAAATACGGAGAAACTCCCACTCAGTTTGCAGATAAATTTTTTAAATCTTCTGTAGTATTTTAGAGAATTCGTTATTTTAAAGGGATTAAAAAAGGGTATCTGTATTTTTAGATACCCTTTTTTGTATTTCTATATCATTTGCGGATTCTATATTTGCCCATATGAAAATCAGAAAAACGAAATTTTTATTATTACAAATTCTATTTATAATGCTAATAATAGGAATGAGTTTACTGCTTTTTTATTTTATCTAACATTAACCTAAAACCAAAATGAATGTTCACAAACCAAAATTTTAAAACCCTTAAATGGTGTTTACTGGTTACTTTTTTACTGGTAAATATTGTGATGAATGCACAGGACAGAAAAGTCACCGGAAAAATTACTTCCAGCGAAGACTTAATGGGACTGCCGGGTGCAAATGTATATATCAAAGGATCATCTGTAGGAGGATCTGCGGATATGGATGGAAATTATACTGTAATCGTTTCTGAGAAAAATGCGGTCTTAGTCTTCAATTATGTAGGCTATCAAACTGTCGAAGTTCCGTTAGGAAATAAAACTATCGTAAATGTGAGCCTGAAACCGGATACCAAAAATCTGGACGAAGTAATTGTGGTGGGTTACGGAACCCGTAAAAAGAGCGACATTACCGGATCAGTATCTTCGGTAACGGCAAAAGAACTTACGGCTTATCCCACTTTGAGTGCTGAACAGGCTTTGCAAGGCCGTGCAGCTGGAGTTTCGGTACAATCTAATAATGGTGGCGAACCGGGTGCTCCGGTAAAAATCAGGGTTCGTGGTGGAACCTCAATCAATGCCAGCGGAGACGCACTTGTGGTAGTTGATGGTTTTGCAGGAGCTTCTATGCCGGCGCCTCAGGATATTGCTTCTATTGAGGTTTTAAAAGATGCTTCGGCAACAGCCATTTACGGTTCAAGAGGTTCAAACGGCGTTATTATGGTGACGACCAAAAAAGGAAAACCAGGAAAACCGGTTATCGAATTCAGCAACTCAACATCGGTACAATCTGTAAACAACAAATTGGATTTATTAAACGGAGAGCAATTTGTGGCCTACAGAAAAAGTTTTACAACACATACTTCAGGCGGAGCAAACACAGACTGGCAGGATGTGATTTATCGTGAGGGAATGATTTCGAATTCACAATTATCATTTTCAGGCGGTTCAGATAAAATCAGATATTATGTTTCAGGAAACTATTTCAATCAAAACGGAGTCGTAATCAATTCCGGAATCGATAAATATACTATTGTAAGCAATCTTGAAGCCGATTTATCAGACAAGTTTAAAGTTGGTTTGAATTTGTTTCAAAGCAAGCAAAACAAGCAGGGAATTATTAGCCAGACGGGCGCCGGAGGAACTGGTGCTGCGGGTGTAATTGCTGCTGCATATCGTTTTATGCCGGATAAAGGAATTTATAATGCAGATGGTTCTTATACCACAACGGCTCCAATTGGAGACGATATTGATAATCCATACGCAACCGCAATGGAAAATATTCTTGAAACGGTTTCTATAGTGAACCGAAGTAATTTCTTTGCTTCGTACCAAATTACCAAAGATCTGAACTTTAAAACCACTTTAGGTTTAACCGATACAAACTCGCAAACCGGAAGATACATTCCGTCTACTTTGATTGCAGGAAAAAACATTAAAGGGGAAGCTTCTGTAAACAATACCCGATTTTCTTCTTTCTTAACCGAAAACTATTTAACCTTTAAACGTGAGATTATCGAAAAAGGAATTCTAACGGTTTTGGCTGGTTACTCATATCAAAAAAACAAAAACGAACGTGCTTATGCCGCTTCAAGAGGATTTTTGACCAATACCAATTCGTATCACAACTTAGGAGCCGGAACAGTTTACTTAAAACCAGAATCGAGCTTATCAGAAACCGAATTAATTTCTTCTTTCGGAAGGCTGAATTTTGATTACGATGATAAATATTTGTTTACGTTTACAGCACGTCGAGACGGTTCGTCAAGCTTTAGTAAAAACTACAAATACGGAACTTTCCCTTCAGGAGCCATTGGATGGAATATTGGTAAAGAAAACTTCTTAAAAGAAAACAAAACTATTTCGAATCTTAAATTGAGAGCCAGTTATGGAGCAACAGGAAATCCTTCTATCGATGCCTACTCTACCCTATCCCGATTTTCTGAAGTTTATGATGTAAGTGGCGATGTAATTGTAAATGCAGTTCAGCTTACTTCACTGGATAATCCGAATTTAAAATGGGAAACCTCTTATCAGCAGGATTACGGAATTGATTTAGGTTTGTTTGATAACCGAATCAGCATTACTGCCGATTATTATAAAACGATTACTAAAGATTTATTATTCAACAGACCTTTGCCGGGAATTTCAGGAATTGGTTCACAGCTTCAAAACGTTGGTGAATTAGAAAACAAAGGCTGGGAATTGGGTATTAATTCTAAAAACTTTATTGGTGCAGATTTTACCTGGTCAACAAGTTTTAATATTTCGTCAAACAAAAACAAAATATTGAAACTGGCAGATAACAAAGATCTTTTAATCAACTCTACACCTGGACATTTCCTTGCAACAGAGTCTCAGATTCTAAGAGTTGGTCAGCCGGTTGGTTCTTTCTTCGGTTTTGTTTATGATGGCGTAATTCAGCAGGGAGAAACCGTTTTACCGGGAAATTTTGAAACTACTCCGGGTGGAGAAAAATTTAAAGATGTAAATGGCGACGGAAAATTAGATTCGAATGATAAAACCATCATCGGAAACCCAAATCCTGATTTCATCTTTGGTCTTAATAACGATTTCACTTATAAAAATCTGGATCTGAATATCTTTTTTCAGGGTTCAGAGGGCAATCAGATTTTAAACTATACTTTAATGGAGCTGGCTTCCGGAAACAACAATGCAACAACAGAAGTTCTGGATGCCTGGACACCAACACATACCGATACCAATGTACCTCTAAATGCGGCAAGAACCAAAAGAGTGACTTCCAGATTTGTTTATGATGCGAGTTACATCCGTTTAAAAAACATTTCTCTTGGATATAGCTTAGATGATAAAATTGTTTCGAAAATGGGATTGAGTAAAGTTCGTTTTTACATCAGTGCACAAAACTTATGGACAATTACAAAATATCCGGGTTCTGATCCTGAGGTAAATTACCTCAATGATAACAATGCCAGAAGTAACACCAATTTAGGATTGGATTATGGAAGTTACCCGAATGTAAGAACTTTCACTTTTGGTTTTAATTTAAAATTCTAGTTTAAAAAATAGTTTTAAAAACATAGAAAAATAGATTTTATGTGCACAAAACAGAACACAAAAAGAAACATATTCCTTTCACATAGTAAACCCTGCCTGTTTTAAATAAGTGAAACGCCTTTTGTAAGAATACAAAATCTATGTTTCTATTTGTTAAAACAATACACAATGCAATGCATTAAAAATAACATTATGAAATCGCCACATTCAAAATAAAGCAAAAAATGGTGATTGCATGTTTCATTAAAAATTAAATAGTAACTAACATGAAAAAATATATAGCTTTTCTTTTCTTGGGAATATTCGCTTTTGGATGTTCCGATTTAGAAGAACATCCGGTAGGCGTTATTCGTCCTGAAAACTTCTTTAACAATACAGATGACTTGCAAGCCGCTGTAAACGGAGCTTTTGCTAACATTGCCCATAATAATTATTGGGGAAGAGAATTTACCATTGCACTGATGTTGCGCGATGATATGGCCGATATTGGCGACAGAACCACTCAGGCAGCCCGTATCGATGTAAATGATATGAGTATGAACGATACCAACGCACTTGTTGCCAACTTCTGGCCACAATCGTATATCATTATTACAGCAGCCAATCAGGCCATTGCGGGAGCCAAAAAAACACCGGGAGATCCTGCAAAAGTAAACGCTATTGTGGCTCAGGCTTATTTTGCAAGAGCTTTTGCTTATTATCATTTAGTTCGCATTTTTGGCGATATTCCGTATGTTGATTTTGTGGTAAACGATGTTTCGCAGGTTAATTCTTTAAGTCGAATGAAAGAGGCCGAAGTATATCCAAAAATCATTGCCGATTTAGAATTTGCCAAACAATGGCTGGAAGACAAACCCAAAGTAAAAGCAGTTCCCGGAAAAGGCACTGCAGCAGGATATTTGGCCTCTGTGTATTTAACTTTAGGAAACTACCAAAAAGCTTACGACGAAGCCAAATATGTTATTACAAACGAAGCCAAATTTGGTTTAGGTCTAGATGCTGATTTTCAGGATTTGTTTAACGCTACAAAAGCAGCTTCTCTAAAAGAGCCTTTATTTACAGTAGATTTCAACAACTTAGTTTCAGGAAATTACGGTCAGGATTATACGGCGTTTTTTACAGGATCTTTAAAAGATGACAGTTACAGCTATGGGCAAGGATTCTCGGTTGCTGTTCCGTCATTAAAAGTATTCAATACTTGGGATCAGAGAGATTACAGAAGAGCTGTAAGTTTTGATACCATTATTAGAAAGAAAACCGGTCCTGGCGGAGCTTTACAAGTATATCCTTCAAGCGATAACGAAAAAGCGCCACGTCCGCATATTGCTAAATATTTCCGTTTCCCGGGAAAAGCAGGTGCTAACGGAAGAACTTCTCAGCACAACTACATCACAATGCGTTTTGCCGAAGTTTTGCTAACAGCTGCCGAGGCCTTAAACGAAATTACTCCCGGAACTGCAGAAGCCGACGGATATGTAAACCGAGTACGCGCCAGAGCCAGAAACAAAGCCGGAAAACTGGTTTCGTTTCCTGCCAATGTTACGCCGGGATTGTCTAAAGATGCTTTTAGAAAAATGGTTATCGAAGAACGAAGATTAGAACTGGCTTTTGAATATGTGAGATGGTACGACATCAAAAGACTTAAAAATGGTCCTGAAGTATTTGGTCCAAACGGTTTAGAACCGCATCCTAATTTCGACCCAAACAAAGATTATTTATTTCCGTTACCGGGAACTGAGTTAGCCATTAATCCAAACTTAAAACCGAATAATCCCGGGTATTAAAAGTTTGCCACAGATTAAAAAAATTAGAATAAAATCTGCAGGAAAAATTTAAATACATAGCAACCTAACTTTCATAGTTTAAAAGAACGCTGTTTCACCTTGCATCAAAACACATAGCTCTGTACAGAAAACTAGCTTCTTTTTATTCTCTATTTAATTGATTTCTAACTATAAAAACTAGGTTGCTATGTATTTAAAATGAAACCCAACGAAATTAGATTCCGTAAAAAAACAATAATAAGTATGAACAGAGTTAGTAATTATGTTTTAATTTTTGGGTTTGCATGGCTCGCAACAGCATGCAAATCCGGAATTAATTCTCAACCCAAAAATACTCCTGCAATGGCAGAGCATCTTCTGGAAACCCGATACAAAATGCTATTAGATTATCCTGTAGATTCGATGTCGATGCCCAGAAGTATGACTATCAAAACCAATCAAATCAAAAAAGTTCCTTCGAGAGACTGGACAAGCGCATTCTTTGCCGGAAATCTTTGGCAATTGTATCAACTTACAGGAAATACAGAATATAAAAAACAGGCCGAAAAATGGACTCCTTTCAGCAAAAAAGAAAGCGTTAACCGAGGTTCGCATGATGTTGGCTTTAAAGTATACTGCAGTTATGGAGAAGCTTTAAAAGTCGAAAACAAACAGGAATACAAAGACGTAATCATCAAAGGAGCCGAAACTTTATGCACCCGTTTTGATCCAAAAGTTGGTGCGATCCGTTCTTGGGATTTCAATAAAGACATTTGGGATTATCCTGTAATTATCGATAACATGATGAATCTCGAGTTACTTTTTGAAGCTAGCAGATTATCAGGAAATAAAAAGTATCAGGAAATTGCCATAAAACATGCCAATACCACCTTAAAAAATCAATTTAGGGCAGACAATAGCTGTTATCACGTTATAGATTATAATCCGGTTACGGGAGCTGTTAGAAAGAAAACCACCCTTCAGGGATATAATGATGAGTCCGTTTGGGCACGCGGACAAGGCTGGGCCGTTTACGGATTTACCATGTCATACCGATATACCAAAGATCCGGCCTATTTAAAGCAAGCCGAAGCTACAGCGCAATTTTTTATGAAGGATAAAAATCTGCCTGAAGACGGGATTCCGTATTGGGATTTTAGGGATCCTGCTATTCCAAATTCAGCTCGTGATGTTTCTGCTGCAACCGTGATGGCTTCTGCATTGTATGAACTGTATGGTTACACAAAAAATAAAAACTATTTGGCTTTCGCCGATAAGGTAATCACCACTTTAGAATCAGATAAATATATTTTAGATTCTAAAATAAATGCGCCTTTCATACTCGACCACAGCACCGGAAACTGGCCAAAACACGACGAAATCGACGAACCTATTATCTATGCCGACTATTATTTTCTGGAGGCATTATTAAGAAAAAAGTAAGAAAGGTGAAAAAGGCTCAAAGATGCAAAGTTACAAAGCGACAAAGTTTTAGTCTTTGTGTCTCTGAACCTTTAAATCACTAAACCTCTGAACCTTTGCATCTTTGAGCCTCTGAAACTCTGAACCTAAAAAAAGCCTTATATGCTATGAAGAATCTACTCTACCTCTACAATATATTTTCATTTTACACCCTTTTTGTTTTTTTTCAGATTTCTCCGGACAAGTGTTTTGCCCAGACAAAAATGAATATCAATGACAATTGGCTTTATCTGGAAAATCATACTCCAAATCTTAGCGAAGCGCAAAAAACTGCCAACTGGATTTCCTTAAACTTACCGCATACCTGGAACGCCGAAGATGCAACCGATTTAAATCCGGGTTACAGGCGCGATGCCAGCTGGTATCAAAAAAAGCTGAACATTGTCAAAATCGATCAGAACCAGCGTTATTTTTTATATTTTGAAGGATCAAATGTAACCACAAAAGTATACGTAAACGGTAAAGAAGCAGGTGGTCATATTGGTGGCTACATTGGTTTTACCATCGATATTACCCCTTTTATTAAAGAAGGAAACAACGAAATTTTTGTTCGGGTTGATAATAGTTATGATATTGAAATTATTCCGTCTCAAAAAAGCGATTTCTTTATTTATGGCGGAATAATCCGCGATGTTTGGTTATTGTCTAAATACAAAAATCACATTGAGAATCTAAAAATTACAACTCCCGAAGTTTCGGCAAAAAAAGCTTCTGTAAACATTGTAGCTTCAACTGTAAATCCTCAAAATATAAAAGATTTATCATTAACCGTGATTCTAAAAAACCCTAAAGGAAAAAAGGTTGCAAGTAAAACAGTTCCGGTTTCGGCTAATACCACTACTATCAAATTTGAAAACCTGAAAAATCCTGAATTGTGGGATACTCAAAAGCCAAATTTGTATCGAATATCGGCTATTTTATCAGAGAAAAAACAAATCAGAGACAGCATAAACGAAAGAGTAGGTTTTAGATGGTTTGAGTTTAAAGACCACGGTCCGTTTTACCTAAACGGAAAACGATTACTTATTCGCGGTACACATCGTCATGAAGAACAAGCCGGAGTTGGTGCTGCCATGAGCAATGCGCAACATCGTGCCGATATGGAATCGATTAAAAAAATGGGAGCTAATTTTGTTCGTCTCGCACATTATCCGCAAGATCCGGAAATTTATAAAGCCTGCGACGAGTTAGGTTTACTGGTTTGGGATGAATTGCCGTGGTGTCGTGGCGGAATTGGCGGCGAACTTTGGAAAACCAATACCAAAAATATGCTGACCGAAATCATCAATCAAAACTACAATCATCCTAGCATCATAATCTGGTCTTTGGGTAATGAAATGAACTGGTTACCTGATTTTCCTGACGGCGATAATACCGAAAGAACAAACGTATTTTTAACCGAATTAAACAACATCGCACACAAACTTGATCCTACTCGAAAAACAGCGATTAGAAAGTATTATGAAGGCTCGCATATTGTCGACGTGTTCTCCCCTTCTATCTGGTCAGGGTGGTATTCAGGGAGTTATAAAAACTACCAAAAAGCAATCGATGTTTATAAAAAAGAATACAAACATTTCATTCATGCCGAATATGGCGGCGACAGTCACGTAGGGCGTCACAGCGAAAACCCGGTTACAGGCGAAAACATTATCAAATCTGAAGGCTGGGAAGAAGCTATTGTACAAACCAAAGTTGCCAATATTGCACAAATTGGCGATTGGAGTGAGAATTATATCGTTGATTTATTTGACTGGCATTTGCATATATCTGAGAATGACCCAACATTTGTGGGAAATATTCAATGGGCATTTAAGGATTTTGCAACGCCCTTGCGTCCGGAAGATGATATTCCGTATATGAATCAAAAAGGACTGACAGACCGAAACGGAAATCCTAAAGATGCGTATTATGTTTTTAAAAGTTACTGGAGCGACGAACCTTTTACCTACATCGAATCGCATACCTGGACAGAACGTCAGGGACCTGAAAATACACCAAGAACTTTAAGCGTTTTTAGCAATTGCGACAAAGTAACTTTATTCCATCAGGGAAAATCACTTGGAGAAAAACAACGTAACCTTTCGCTATATCCCGCAAATGGCTTAACTTGGGATGTGAATTTTTTAAAAGGTGAAAATATTTTAATTGCGATTGGAGAAACCAAAAACGGAAAAAAAGTTTCAGATACTATAAAAGTCAATTATCGTTTCAATAAAAATGACACAGCAACCGCATTGCAATTGTCTTACGAAAAATTAAAAAACGGTAATTATCTCGTAACTGCAATTGCAATTGATAATAATAATCTGCGCTGTCTGGATTATGAAGAAAGCGTTTATTTTCAATGCCTGAAAGGCGGAAAAACGATGAAAAGTCAGGGAACGCCAACCGGAAGTGAATCAATAAAAATGGCAAACGGAAAAGCCTCTATTGAAGTAGTTCCTGATGGCTCCGGGATTCCAATTGAAATGACGGCATTAAACCAGAGTTTCAAAGGAGAATATTTAAAAATATCCGATGGATTCAAAAATTAGATGGATTAAAATGCATCCCTGCAATATATCAAAACCGAAGGCTTTTTACCAAAAGTTCCCGAGCAACGATCCATATTGTAACAACGGATTTTAATTCGTTGAAAAAGAATATCCGATAGTTTATGTCATCGTGAGAAACGAAGGGTCACACAAGAAGCCGCAAAGTTGGTCGCTAATTTTTTTCGAATGAAATTTGTGATACTTCGCTCCTCAGGATAACAGAATGAGAATAACAACTAAAAACTCAATTATGAAAAATACAATCTTTTACAGAATTGCTTTAGTATTGACAAGTTTTTCGGGCCATGCACAAGTAACCTTAAATGCCGATGGTCCTGGCGGAGTTGGAACCTACGAATTAATTACCAATGCATTGGCTCCCGGAACAGTAAATGGAGCTATTGAAGCTCCGGATGCAATACATACCGGTTTTGGTCCGCATATTACAGAAATTTTTGATACTGATTTGAATAAATATGTTTTTGAATTTCATTCGCACGTAAGCAATACGCCTCCGGATAATGAACCCGTGGCCGGAAAAACAGACAGACAACGTGTTGAGATAAAATCCTATGCGCCTTCTCCGGATAATTTAAAAGGAATCATTGGCGAAACGGTACAATACAAATGGCGTTTTAAAGTACCCGCAGGTTTTAAACCCACAACGAGTTTTACACACATTCATCAGGTAAAAGCGGTTGATGGCGATGATGACGATCCTCTTTTTACTTTAACTTTACGAAAGTTATCCAATGGAGGAACACGACTGGAATTAATTTATGATAAAGATGCCGCAGCCGCAACCATAAAGTATCAATCTCCAAACATGTCTTTGTTTGAAGGGATCTGGGTCGAAGCTACAGAAACCATTAAAGTCGGTTTGCAGGGAACATACACCATTACGATCAAAAAAGTAAGCGACGGAAGTGTTTTAATGGATTACAGTAATCCAAATATTCAAACGATTCGTCCGGCGTATACTTCGTCAACTGGAGAGGTTTATGCTGCCAACTCTTTTATTCGTCCTAAATGGGGAATCTATCGCAGCTTGGCTGATATTGCCAATATGAGAGATGAAATTATACGCTTTTCGGAGTTTAGTATTGAGGAGTTAACGACTTTATCTGCAAAAGAACATTCTGCAAACAAATCTGATATACAATTTCCGAATCCTGTAGCAGATAAACTCCAGCTTTCAGAAGCTATTTTAGGTGAATATACAGGATTACGAATTTACGACACTAACGGAAAACAGGTTATTGCTCACGATACGATTTCTGAAAGTGTAAATATATCATCTTTAAAATCGGGATTGTATATTATCAAATTCAGAAAAGAAAATACCTTATCGAAAGGCATCAAACTGATTAAAAAATAAATTTTTAAAATGAAAAAACTAATTAGCCTACTACTGTTTGTTCCTGCTTTTATCGGGCAGGCACAAAACCTGATTTCTAATGTTGCCAATAGAAATACAACTTCTTTAAACGGCGTTTGGAATTACATTATTGATCCTTATGAAACCGGTTTTTACAGCTTTCATCATGATCAATACGACAAACAGCAAAAAACATCAAATGCTGCGTTTTTTAATAATTATCATGCAGTAAACAAACAGGAACTGGTAGAATATGATTTTGATAAATCGGCAAAAATAAATATTCCGGGCGATTGGAATTCGCAGGTTCCGGAACTTAAATATTATGAAGGCAACGTTTGGTTCAAAAAATCTTTTGATTATGATCTAAAAGAAAAAAAACGTCTTTTTGTGTATTTGGGAGCTATCAATTACAAGTCAGATGTTTATTTGAACGGAAAAAAACTAGGAAGTCACGATGGTGGTTTCACTCCTTTTAATTATGAAATTACGTCTATTGTAAAACCAAAAGATAATTATCTGGTTATTAAAGCAGATAATACCAGACATAAAGAAGATGTTCCGACTACGAATACAGACTGGTGGAATTATGGAGGAATTACACGTGATGTTACCTTAATCGAAGAAAATGAATCGTTTGTAGAAGATTACAACATTCAACTTAAAAAAGGCAATGCAGCTTTGATTTCAGGTTTTATAAAAATTAACAATTTCAATTCGGCACCAAACAGTGTAAGTATTTCTATTCCGGAACTGAAAATCAATTACAAAGGGAAAATTGGCGCTGATGGAATCGTGCATTTTGAAATCCCAGTAAAGAAAATCTCGTATTGGTCACCGGAAAATCCAAAATTATATGAAGTGTCAATTGATTTTAACGGAGAAAAACTAAAAGACAATATTGGTTTCAGAATCATTGAAACACAAGAAGACAAAATTCTGTTAAACGGAAAACAAATCTTTTTACGCGGAATTTCCATTCATGAGGAAAATGCCAAAGGCGGACGTGCCAATTCTGAAGAAGATGCCTTACGTTTGTTAAACTGGGCAAAAGAGCTGGGTTGCAATTACGTTCGTCTGGCACATTATCCGCATAACGAAAATATCATCAGAGCGGCTGATAAAATGGGTTTAATGGTTTGGGAAGAAATTCCGGTATACTGGACTGTTGAATTTAAAAACCAGGATACGTATAAAAATGCCGAAGATCAATTAACAGCAGCCATTACAAGAGATAAGAACAGAGCTTGCATTATAATCTGGTCGATGGCAAATGAAACTCCGGTATCTGATGCCCGAAATACTTTTATTAAAAACTTAGTTGCACATACTAAATCACTTGATAATACGAGATTAATCAGCGCGGCATTATTAACTCATAATGTAAACGGAATTGGAATGATCGATGACGAAATTGGTAAATCGCTTGATATAATTGCTTTTAACCAATATTTAGGCTGGTATGGCGGAAACTTAGAAAATGCCGAAAAAACCTTTTGGAACACACCATATAATAAACCTGTAGTGGTTTCTGAATTTGGCGGAGATGCCAAACAAGGACTTCACGGAGAAAAAAACGAGCGCTGGACAGAAGAATATCAGGAATATCTCTACATTCAGAATCTGAAAATGATCGAAAAGATACCTCATCTAAGCGGTTTAAGCCCTTGGATTCTGGTAGATTTCAGATCACCAAAACGACTCCTTCCGGGAATTCAGGACGGATATAACCGTAAAGGATTAATCTCAAATGATGGCAATAAAAAGAAAGCTTTTTATATTATGCAGGACTGGTATGCCAAAAAGAAAAAAGAATAATCAAAATTATTCTTCTGGAAAATGAGAAAAAATCAAAGGTTTTAGCGTCATATTAAATTAAACGCAAAACTGTTAGCAATTCATTAACAAAAAACAAACTGTAATGATATGATTTTTATTCATTATTAACTTACTTTGTAGTTATACTAAAAATTGTAATCCTATGAAAAAATTAAGTTTACTGGCAGTTACTTTATTTGCTGCATTTACAGTTCAGGCACAAGATGTTGTAAAATTTGCTCCACTGGATGCTAGTCCGGTTGATATTGCTTATTTCCCAAACAAAGCAGTAAAATTCAAAAAAACAGATAATCCGTCACCTTCTATTAAAGTTATTTATTCAAGACCTTCCGCTAAAGGACGTAACATTTTTGGTGAATTAATTAAATTTGGTGAAGTCTGGAGAGTTGGTGCAAACGAAAATACAGAAATCAAATTCTACAAACCTGTAAGTATCGACGGTAAAAATATTCCGGCAGGTACTTATAGTTTATTTGCTATTCCTGAAAAAGACAAATGGACAATCATCATCAATAAAGAACTTGATATGTGGGGGAATTATGCTTACGATGAAAGTAAAGACATTGTAAGAGTTTCTGTTCCTTCTAAACCGGTTTCTACTCCAATCGAAGCTTTATCAATTGCTTTTACCTCCCAAGGTGCTGTAGCAAATTTGGTAATTGGATGGGATAAAACAACAGTTGAATTGCCTATTACGATTAAATAATAGTTTAGCATTAACAACGAAACAAAAAAGACACTAAAATAAAATTAGTGTCTTTTTTTTATGCCTTTTTTCGAATTAAACTTTCAAATCGAAATAATTCCCATGACCATAGCTGTTTTTACTGCTTCTGTCGTATTGGCTACTTTCATTTTCTCAATAATATTTTGTCTGTGACGACGAACGGTATAAACCGAAATATGAAGTTGTTCGGCAATTTGTGAACTATTACTTCCTTTTGCAACTAGAGTGAGGATTTCGAGTTCTCGTTTAGAAAGTAGTGTTTGCCCGTAATGTTTGTATTTTTCGACAGCAATAACTTCACCGGTTTCAATATTTACTATTTTTCCATCAATTCCCAAACGTGGCTGCGTATCGGCAGAAGGTGCATAAAGACATAATGCCAGCCAGACACTTCCGTTACTAAAGCTTTTTAGGTAAATCGTTCTATGATTAATGTAAGCACAATCTTCAATGGTATTTTGAGTACGAATTCTACTGGAAGTACTGTATTTATGGTATTCCTGATAGGGCAAACTTTTAAGATACTGAAAGTAATTTAGCTCTAATATATGGCGCTCGATTAAATCATCAGGATGAATTTTGGTGAAGATACATTCTTCAAAAGCCGAATCGATCACCGAGCTTTCAGAAGGCAATCCAAATACCTTTCCGAAATTACCGGCAAAAATATAACTGCAATCGGCCTGAAAATCAGATAAAACAGCCACACACTGATCAAGGCTTACATAACCTGCAACTAATTGTTTGAAAGCTTCTATATCATTGCATTCATCAATTGAAAATGTTTGTTCTAATAAAGTAGCTGATAATTGACTCCCAACGGATACATTTGACATAAAGAGGATTAAAAAATGGTTAATTTTACGTATTGTGGCTTCTGGAAAACAGCAGTATTTTTGATAAACTAAAATATCATTTTTCTATTAAAAAAAAGCATTTTATGACATCAAAATTGTATGTTTTCGGAATTTTATCGGGATTCGCCTTATTATCAGCCTGTGGAAACAATAACCAGAAAGAAACTCCATCGGAAATTTCAAAAAATAAGCCTGCTGTTGATTCAGCCTTTGTAAACGGCAGTCCTTGTGATTTTAAAATCTCAGGAATTCACTTTACAAAATCGGTTAATGGTGCCGATACTTTGGCGAAAGCCGATGAAAATGGTAAAGTAATTTTTCGCGCAGGTGAAAAGAAAGATTATTTTGCTGATCCAAATGGCGAATTATCCAACAATACTGCCCCTATTCTACTATCAAAAGTAGATAACACAAAACCTTTTACCCTGATTTCAAAAGTAACCCCTCAATTTACACCAAAAGGATTGTACAATGCCGGAGTTTTATACATCTATGTGAATGATAACTTTTATCAGAAATTTTGCTTTGAACAGGACGAGCGCGGCAATCATCGTGTGGTAACGGTGCGCACTATTGGAACTTCTGACGATAATAATCATGATGTTGTAAAAAACCCCACAATTTATATGAAAATATCTTCTGATACCCGAACGGTGGCGAGTTACTATTCTTTAGATAAAAAGAACTGGCAAATGGTTCGTTTGTATCAAAACAATTATCCTAAAACCATCTGGCTGGGTATAAGTACACAATGTCCGGTAGACAAAGGAACGCAAAGTATTTTTGAGGAAATAAGTCTGGATCAGCATAGTGTTACCGATTTTCGTATGGGAAATTAATGACTCCAAAAATGCCTCATTTATTCTCTCCTTTCTCCCATTATTTTTTTTTAATTGTATGATTTATATGATGCAATTTTGTATTTTTATCTGTAGCAAAATAAATTTATATCTAACTTAAATAAAACTACATGGGAAAATTTGTAATTACTAAAAGAACCAATGGCGAATTTCAATTTAATTTAAAAGCCGGCAATGGACAAACTATTTTGACTAGCGAAGGTTATACTACAAAAGCAGCCTGCAACAATGGAATCGAATCTGTAAAAACAAATTCGCAGGATGATGGACGTTTCGACAGAAAAGAAGCCAAAAACGGGAAACCTTATTTTAATTTAAAAGCCAGCAATGGTCAGATTATTGGTTCAAGCGAAATGTACGAAAGTGTATCAGCAAGGGAAAACGGAATCGAATCAGTAAAGAAAAATGCTCCTGATGCTGTTGTTGATGATCAGACAGTTTAAATAAAATTATAATATCAAAAAAGTCGGAATTTAAAAAGTTCCGACTTTTTTTATGTCATTTTAGATCTGACCAAATTTGTCTTTATAACGGCATAATTCTTCTTCTGTTTTTTTTAATAGTTTTTCTAAAAGCAAAATTTTATCTTCATAAAGCACTTTTAAAGCGGCACTATTATCAGAGTTGATCTGGATACTTCCGTTATTGTTTCCGCGTACTTTATTGAAACTATTGAAATATCTTTGACTATCAAAACTAATTACATCTTCTACGCTAACCTCTAAAATCCGGGCAATTTCTACCAGTTTAACATAGGAAAGAATTGTTTTTCCTTTCTCGATTTTACTGTACCCTGCTTGTGTAACTCCTAATTGATCTGCCATATATTCCTGCGTGTAATTTTTCAATTCTCTGATGCTTTTTATTTTATTTTTTATTGAAGAGGTCATAATTTTTTGGGGTATTTTGTATAGCTAAAAACTGACCGCTATTAAACTTTTAGTATTCCAGCTATAGGTTTAGTGTATTTATCATACTATTTCAATTGTAGGTTAATGATATAGTATGTATTCATTTTTTTTTAGTAGTAATAACAAAACCATAAATAACAGCTACTATCATCAAAACTAAATCATAAACAGAGATTCCGGTTAATAACATAGTTTGAGTTTATAGGTTATTTTTTGTTTTATTTAAAAGTCGGTCAAAATTACAGGTTAAATACTGATCAATTTGTTTTCCTATTACCGGACGATCCTGACGATTAATTTTAACTTTGATTTCTTTTTTATAAATGTCTTTCACAATGACATAATATTCAAATTCTTTATCGTTATCGAATCTCAAAATAATCAGAATTGTATAAGCTAATAAGGTAGGTCCTATGTAATACAACTCAGATAAATTTGAAAAAACCATACAATAATAGGCCAAAGCTGTTACCGAAATAAAAGCTGCATTTTCAAGAAGGTAACTCTTCTTTTTTTTGAGTAAACCAAGTTCTGCAATCTCATTAAAATTGTATTGCCATTGATTTGATCCATACTGAAACTGAACCTGGTCATGAGTAAGGGTAAAAAACATAATAATTTGGGGTTATTTAAATAGTGAATTATATTGTATTTTGAATTAAAGCAAAACAGCTAAAGACTGTCTCAGATAACTTGCTTTAAAACAATACTTCTATCCCCGCAATATTACGCATAATCTGTTTTTTTTACTCTGTATACCCCCTTATAGAATATAACTAAAAGTTATAATTAAATCCAAAATGTCAATTTTTACTTATTTTTAACATTTTCAGTTAACGATTTTACTGATACCTCTTTCATCCGGAACAGCTGTTTTTGAGATTGATATAAAAAATAAGGACTGCATCTTTTAAAAAGAGACAGTCCTTTACTGATTAAAGCTATTTTTATAAATTATTTAACAAGGGATATACCTTCATGAGTTGGGATAACTTGTTTAATAGCACCATCCTTATTAAACTCTAATTTGTCCATACAAACTTCACGATGAAAACCTGCGGCATCTCCCATTTTTATCCCGGTTGGATACGAAAACCGGTGATAGACAATATACCATTCGTCTTTATTTGGGATTTGCAATACTGAATTATGTCCTGTCGCATAAATTCCCTGATCCGGGATTCCTTGTATAACAATATTGTTTTTAGGAATTTCTATTGGTCCTAAAGGCGATTTGGAAATTCCGTATCTTACTTTGTAGTTTGGACTTCTGGTGTCATCTTCGCTCCAAAAGAAATAATATTGCCCGTTTCTGTAGATCACATACGTTCCTTCACGAAAAGTATTATCAACTTTGATGACTTTTGTAGTACCTTTTTTAATCGAAACCATATCGGCATTCAATTCAGCTACAGCCATATACATATTCCCCCAATACAAATAGCTTTTTCCTGTTTTAGGGTCTGTAAAAACATCCGGATCTATTTCCTGACCGTCTTTTATGCCTTCGGGTCTTGTACTTATTAATGGTTTTCCACTGTCTTTAAAAGGTCCTGCAGGATCATCAGAAACCGCAACCCCAACTTTTTGTGCTGCTGTGAAATAATAAAAATACTGGTATTTTCCTTTGATCTTTTTCTCGACAATACAAGGCGCCCAGGCATTTCTGTTGGCCCAGCTTACATCTTTTCTAAGATCTTCTATAATTCCTTCATCTTTCCAGTCTGTTAAATTATCTGATGAAAAAGTTTTAAAATAATTTCCTGACCAGCCATCAAACCCGTCGCTGGTTGGATAGATATAATATTTCTTTGTTTTGTTTGAATATAAAATTTCAGGATCTGCATAATATCCTTCGAGCACCGGATTGTTATTGATTTTTGGAAATTTTTCAGGCATTCCCCATTTGGCAATAAGCCGTTTTAATTCGGATCTGGTTATTGGCAAAATAGTTCCGTGACGCGGATTAAAATCCATTGAAATATCGGTATCAATTACCGTAAAATTTTCTAAATCTTTGGTTTTCGTAAACTGATATTTCCCTTTGGTATAAACATCATACATTAAAATATAATCATCAGAATTGTTTAGTTTGAAAACGCTTGAACCTTCGACACCATCTGTAGTTTGCTGCAGGTAATTGTCATTTTCAATCCACCTTCCTGAAGTCAGATCTGTGGTGGTGGCAACTTTTATACCTGCCTTTTCTGTTTCGGTTTTGTAAAAAAGATGATACACACCATCTTTCTCAATAATATCTCCGTCTATACAAGCTCTTTCGGACTTTGGTACAAACAATAGTTTAGGAGTACTTTCTAAAGCAGTAAAATCTTTATTGGCATAAGCATAATAAATTTTATCAGGACCACCTGCGTATTGTAAGCTAAAGTAAATCAAATACTTTCCTGCCTTTGCATCGTAAATGGTTTGCGGTGCCCAAACACGTTTTAAGTTTTCATTTCCCGAAAAAGTCGTTTGAATGTTTACCACACTGCTCTCCCATTTTATTAAATCGGTACTTTTTAATAAAACCATAGCACGATTACTGTCCCAGCCTTTTGAAGAAGTCATATCGGTCAAAACCATATAAAATGTTTTACCATCATGACCCCGCAAAATATGCGGATCACGAACGCCTCCTGTTGAACTGATCTTTTTGCTATCGATTACAGGTTTATTATTGTTAAGATGATAATAATGATATCCATCGGCACTTATGGCGTATCGAACGGCTTCTTCTTCAACATTATTTCCGGTAAAATAAACAAACAAATAGGCAGTTAAATCTTTATCAGCAATAACGGGAGGAGCTCCTTTTGAGGTATTCTGGGCTTGTGAAAAATTAAAAAGTACCCAAAAGAATACCAGGCTAAAATGTATTTTTCTCATTATTTCTTTGCTTTTAATTGAAACAAAACTGAACTGTGTGGTTTTAATTCTGCCGAAATTTCCTGAGATGTAGTTTTAGACCTCTCACCTGTCCACATATTTAATACATCAACATTTCTGGTAAGTTCAAGATCAGAAAAAGCCACTGCAATTTTTTCTGTTGCAGTATCCGAGATATTGAACAATGCCAGATAAACGCTTCCGTCTTTTGCATTTTTTGAGGTTACGGCTATTTTTCCGTCTTTCTGAAAAAGCTGCTTTACGGCTCTACTTTCATTGTGCATTTTTACCACCTCTTTATTGGTTAATAATGATAACGTAAAAGCATCATTACTTGGTAGATCACCTCCAAAAAACAAAGGTGATTTAAAGATATTAAAAAAGGTAATCAAGGTATATTGTTCGTCTTTTGTTAAGCGTGACATTCGGTCTTCGCCACGTTCACCTCTTAAAGAAATACGTCCCAGCGGAATCATATCGCAATCCGGCCATGTTCCCGGCGCAATGTACGGATACCATTTTTCGCTTACTTTCATCAAGTGCGTAATGTGTGGCCAGGTATCCCAAACATCATCAACCATGCGCCACATATTGGCGTGAGTGCTTACATGTGGAGCAGCTTCGATAGGAGTTTCTCCCGGTGAAGTACTCAGCACAATTTTACGTCCGCACTTGTCGATTGCGTTTCTGATTAAATTGATTTCAGCTTCGTGATACGGTCTTGATAAATCATCAATCTTAATAAAATCTACGCCCCATTGTGCATAAAGTTTAAATAATGAATCGTAATATTCCTGAGCTCCGGGTTTATCGGCAACAATCGTATAATTGTCTTTTAACCATTCGCATTGCAATGCTGTGGTATAAATTTGATCGGCTGTGATTCCGTTTGCCCCTTTTATGGGCATTTTATTTTCCACTGCTTTTTTTGGGACTCCACGCATAATATGGATTCCGAATTTCAATCCTTTTTTATGGATATAATCTGCCAGAGGCTTAAATCCTTGTCCGTCTTTCGCCGATGGAAAACGGTTTAAGGCCGGCAAATACCTTCCGTATTGATCAATTACATAACGTGGATTTGTTTGGTTGTAGCCTCCTGCTTTGTCATTTTCGACAAACCACCTGATATCGACTACGATATATTCCCAACCAAATTTCTTTAGGTTCTTTGCCATATAATCGGCATTGGCTTTTACTTCGTGTTCTTCTACTGTTGGTCCGTAGCAATCCCAACTATTCCAGCCCATCGGTGGTGTTTGTGCCCATTGTTTAAACTCATCTTTCCCGAATGTTTTTGTCTGTGCATTTGAGGAAGCTGATACTAAAACAACTCCAATTATCAAGGCAATTCTATTTTTTATTTTCATCTTAATCTAAATAAATGTAAATACAACACTTTAAATATAATAAACTTTTTTCTATTACATACAATTGACCTGTCTGCTAAACCAAAAAAAGCAGACAGGTCAATTGACAATTTAAAAAAACTACTAATTTTCTTTTGTTTGAAAACCAACTTATTTTACATTAATCGTAACTTCAGCCGGTTTTAACCATTGACTCGTAAATGTCACTTTTATAGGTTGCGTTTCTCCGGTTGCCTGAACATAAGCTGCAATATGTCCGTGATAAACTCTTTGAACATTATCTGTATAATCTGTCATGTCGCTGTTATTTCCGGCTTCAAGTCCTAGTAAAATTCCAGGTCCGCTAATTGTACAGGTAACTTCATTGTCTGAAAGCATTACCGGTAAACCATTTTGATCTTTTATCTGAACCATTATTTTGGCAACACCTTTATCTTTTGTAATAGTGATATTTTTATCGGCAATTGTCAATTCAACTGGTTGTTGTGTTGAAGTTATAGCATATCTGCTAATTGCTGCGTCATTTTTGTCTAAACCTATTGCTTCTAATTTTCCTGATGCAAATGGTATATCCCAATAGATAATTCCTGTTTTTTCGTCGTATGCTTTTGTTTCGCCTACAACTTTTCCGTTTAATTCTAAACGTGCTTTTGCAGCATTGGTATAACACACAACGCGAATCATTTCACCTTGAGTGTAATTCCAGATTGCCCATGCATCTTTAGAAATATCTTTTACATCTTTTAATGGATAAGTTCCCACATAAGCCATTGGTTTATCAGACCAGAATGACTGACGGAAATATCCTCTTGGTTTAATTACTCCTGCAAAATCGACTAAACCAGAGTAGAATCCTCTTGAAGGCCATCTTCCTGATTCTCCTAAATAATCGATCCCTGTCCACAAGAATTGTCCAAAAATATGTTTGTTGTTTTTTACCGCTAACCAAGGTTCCATCTCATGTACATTCTCGCTGCCAAAAATGACTCTGTTTGGATATTTTTCGTGATCTGACTGGTATTTGCTTTCGGTATAATTGTATCCTGTAATGTCTAAAGCGCCCGGATATTCTGTTTCATTAGACATCGCAACTCCTGCCAAACCAGCAGTGGTTGGACGCGATTTGTCGTATTTTTTTACGGCTGCTACCAAACGTTTTGCAATGGCTCCAAGACGCATGGCATCTGGTGCATCTTTCTTATAGCCGCCATAAGCTGCTTGTCCAAAACCATCTTTTCCTTTATCCAGAACCGGGTGAGAATAAGGATCATTTGGATAATCTACTTCGTTACCAATACTCCAGGCAAAAACAGAAAGGTGATTACGGTCACGGCGTACAAAATCTTCTAAATCTTTCTCTGCATAATCTGCAAAAATATCAAACGTACCTTCGAATCCCGGAGTTCCGTAATTCCAGCCTTCGAGCCATTTACGTTTTGGAAATTCCCATTCGTCATAGGCTTCGTTTAACACCAATAATCCTAACTCGTCGCAAAGCTCATAAAAAACAGGAGCTTGCGGATTATGACTGGTACGTATTGCATTTACACCAATTTCCTTTAATGTCTTAAGTCTGGTTTCCCAAACTTCTCTGGGAACTGCAGATCCTAAAACTCCCGCATCATGATGCAGACAAACTCCTTTTACTTTCATCCATTTTCCGTTCAGTGCGAAACCATTATTGGGATCAAATGTGAAATTTCTGAAACCGGTTTTGGTTATTGTTTCATCAATTTGTTTTCCATCTTTAAAAACAGTTGTTTTAAGCTGATACAAATTTGGATTGTCTAAATCCCACAACTGCGGATTTTTTACGTTTATTTTAGTCGAAATTTTACCGCTTTTGTTGGCAGCAACTTCAACCTTAGCAGAGGATTTTCCAACAGATTTTCCATCTTTTGAAATTAATTCATTTACAACGGTAAGGCCTGATTTTACTGAAGAGCCATTTTCAACCTCAACCTCAACATTGAGAGTTCCAGCCCCTTTTTTTACTTCCGGATACGCGTAAACACCCCATTGCGCAATATGAACCGGATTGGCATATACCAACCACACATCTCTGTAAATTCCGGAACCGGTGTACCATCTTGAATCGGCACTCTGACTGTGATCTACACGAACCGAAATGATATTTTCTCCACCATATTTTACATACGGTGTAGCATCATAAGCAAAAGAAATATACCCATTTGGACGTTTTCCTAAGGAATGTCCGTTGATAAAAACTTCGCTTCTGTTGTAGACGCCTTCAAAATATAAATACACTTTTTCGCCTGTTTTATTTTGCGGAATATTAATTGATTTTCGATACCAGCCAATTCCACCAGGTAAGTAACCGGTACAACTTGCCAATGTTGGGCTCAATTGTCCTTTTACGCTCCAGTCATGAGGAACGTTTACTGATTGCCATTTGCTATCGTCGTAAGTTGTTTTTTGAGCCTCAGGAGTATCCTTAAGATTGAATTTCCAGTTGTCATTGATTTTTTTTGAATCTCCAAATGATATCTGACAGAATGCAGACCAACATGAGAAGAGCAATACGGGTAGTAAGATCTTTTTTGTAAACACCATTATTTGTTTTTATCTGTTAATTTGTTTTTTTGTTTCAGGTTTCAGGTTCTTTGCGATAACCTGAAATTCGAAACTTAAAATTTTTAATATTGTAATTCTCCTACAAACGTTACGACTGATTTTGCCGGGATTTCGAGATTATCGATTTTCTGGCTATTTTGTCTTTTTAAATTCGAAGAATCTGAAGTTATGTAAGGTATCAAATCGTTGTTTTTTACAGTTCCTTTAGATAAATCAAACTTGTATTTTTGGGCTGATTTTCCGCAGTTTACGGCAACTACGATTAACTTTTTGTTTTCGACATCTTTATAAGCTGTCAGCATAACATCGTTTGCTGCTTCCAGATCATTTTGGTTGGGAATATCAATTCTAAGCATTCCCGGACGCACAAACAAAGAATAATTTCCTAAGGCCCAAAGAAGTTTTGAATCATGAAATTCTCCGTCATGTTTCACATAATCCGGTGCTGTTCCTCCGTTACTTTTTCCGTCATCCAGATAAATAAGACCGTCTTTATAATCGACACGGGTAATTGAAGTCCACCATTGCCATGAAGCAGCATTAGCAACGGCAATATCATTGTGTATCAAACGTGCTACAAATAATGCAGTCTGCATTCCTAAATCTCTTCCTCCGCCTGAACCACCCGGAATCTCTCCTTCTCCCGGATTTTCTAAAATACAATACTCCGATTGCCAGTATTTCAATCCCGGATTTTGTCTGATGTTTGCTGTTAGTAATTTTCGGCTTAAAACTTGTCGTTCAATTGGCCATGTTGTAAAATAACTGTGTCCTAAAATTACGTTTTTAACATTAGGTAATTTTGAAATGTTTGTTTTTGTTTTTCCGAAGAAATAATCTATTTGTTTGTCGCGGTTTTCAGCATTTACATTTTCGTATAAATAATCGATTTGAGCTGCTTCGGTAATTACGATTTCTGTACTCATTTTATTTGCCTTCAGCTTTTCAGAAAGTGATTTGGTCAAATCATAAATTTCCTGATTGGTTGCCGGAGTTCCTTCCTGACTGTTGGTGTCACCCTGTTTTGGCATCCACTCCCATTGTGGCTCGTTTATCGGACTTACATAATCGAATTTTATACCTTCTTTTTTCTCTAAACCCTGAATACTTTGAACTAGAAAATCGGCAAATTTTGGAATTGTACCATCTTTTAGATTCAGTTTATTCTTTTCGGATGCAAAAGACAATCCGTTATTGGTCATATACACCGGAGGGCTGTTGGTAAAAATCAGGAACTTTTCTACTCCGCGTTTTTTGGCTGCCTGCAGAAACCATCTTTGTCCTTCTTGTTTAGAGAAATCGTAAGTTCCGTTAGCCTGCAGAACACATTCACTTCTTCTCCACTCGTCTGAAACTTTACTTTTTTCGCCTTGTTCTGTACTCCCTGCTCCCAGATTAAACCTCCAGATCGAAAGCCCGATTCCTTTCGGATTTCCCCTTGCATCGATTTCTTTACTAAAAAGCAAATCGGCAATGGCATTCTTTTTTTGTTCCGGCCAATTTTTACCCACAAACTGACATCTCCAGGCATCAGAGCCTCCAAAACCGTCCATAGTTTGTACTACATGATCTGTGCTAATGGTTGCGGTTCGCTGTGCAAACGACAGCGAACTCATGACCAATAAAAGCGAGATGTATACTTTTCTCATTATTTTATTTCTTTGTTTTTTATTATCTGCACAATCTTGTCATTCGGACGGAGGAGGAATTTCTAACAGTAACTCCATAATCTAGACCTACAATCTTTGGCGAGTGACTCGCGAAGATCCCTCGTTCCTCGGGATGACAATATTGTGGTAAAATCTTTGTCTCTTTGAACCTTTATTTATACGTTCCCACGTAAGTTACAATTGACTTCGCCGGAATTTCAAAATTTGTTGCGTTTACTGTTGCTCCTTTTTTCAAACTTAAGGTTTCAGAAGTTGTATAAGGTGTAAATTTATTGTCTGTTAAGGCTCCGCCTAAAAGATTCAATTTGTATGTTTTTGCCGATTTACTGATGTTAACAGCTACAAGTACTAACTTTTTTGCTGTCGCATCTTTGTAAGCAGTTACCATTACATCATTCACGGAAGTGGCATTATCTACACTCGGAATCTGAACTCTTATCATTCCCGGTTTTACAAAGAAAGAGAAGTTTCCTAAAGCCCAAAGTGTTTTAGAATCTCTAATATAACCATCGTTTTTGCAATAGTCTGCATTTCCGGCTCCGTTGCTTGAACCATCGTCTACATGAATTAATCCATCTTTGTAATCTCCACGGCTAATTGCTGTCCACCATTGCCATGACGAAACACCTCCAACCGCAATATCAGTACTAATAATACGGGCTGTCCAAAGTGCCAGCTGAATTCCTAAATCTCTTCCTGCACCTGCTCCACCCGGTAATTCGGATGTTCCCGGACTTTCTAAAACACAATATTCAGAAGACCAAAGACTTAATCCTGCAACTGATTGTGTTCGTGCAGCCGCAGATTGTCTGGAATAGACCAACTCTGTCAATGGCCATGCCTGCCAATAACTGTGTGCCGAAATGGTTTTCTTTACATTACTTAATCCTGCAATATTTTTAGCCGAATTAACGCCAAAGAAATAATCAACCTGATTAGATCTGCTTTCTTTACCTGAAATGGTTTTGTATAAAGGTTCGTAAGATCCGCCTTCTCCTACTATAATTTTAGCATCAGGTGCTTTTGATTGTAGTTTTGGCGAAAGGATATTTACAAAACTGTAAATATTAGCATTGGTTGCCGGAGAACCTTCTTGTCCTGAACCGTCCCACTCATATTGTGGTTCATTAAACGGAGAAACATAATCGATAGTTAAACCGTGAACTGTTTTTAAATTATTTAAAGAAGTTGCCCAAAAATCAGCCAGTTCAGGCATTTTTCCATCTTTTAGATTATAAAACTCTTTAATACTGGCATGTGCTTTTCCGTTTTGTGTTAAATACACCGGAGCACTGTTTGCAAACGCTAATAATTTCTCTAAACCACGTTCTTTTGCGGCTTTCATGAACCAGATCTGACCGGCTTGTTTGTTCATATTGTATGTTACACCATCGGTAGTAAAACATTCGGTACGTCTCCATTCATCGGTAATATCACTTGTATCTCCTTGCTCTGTACTTCCTGCGCCAAGATTGAAACGCCATAATGACAATCCGATTCCTTTTGGATTTCCGTCAGCATCTAATTCTTTACTGAATAGCAAATCGGCTATTTTATTTTTTTTATCCGAAGGCCAATTCTTTCCTATAAAATTGCATTGCCAGGCATCAGAAGCACCAAAACTTTCCATTGTCTGAAGATTGGAGTCGAGATTAATACTTAACTCTGCTGTAGCAGTTTGTGTCTTTGAATCAATATTGTTTTCAGAATCGCAACCTACCAGAAAGAAGTTTGCGAAAAGTAAGCCTGCACATAGCAGACTTACCTTATTGTTATCTATAAATCTCATCTTAATAATTAGGATTTTGAGTGATTAATCCGCCACTTAAATCAATTTCTAACTGTGGTATTGGCCATAATAAATGTTTGGCAGGATTAAAATTGATTCCTTTATCCTGAGGTTCTCTTAAATTCGTTGTTTCATACGGATCTGTTGAGCTCAAATTGTATTTAACAAAAGTTCCGTTTGGTCCCATTAAGGATTCTATCACTGGTCTTCCTGTGTCCGGATCTTTTTCACGGCGAATATCAAACAAACGTAATCCTTCGAAAGCTAACTCTAAACGACGCTCTTTGTAGATTTGTTTTAAAAGTGTTGGGCCAGATAAATTTGTTTTTGGATCTAATTTTACACGGGCTCTGATGATATTGATATCAGCCAGTGCATCTCCGCCTGTATGATAATTCGCTTCTGCTCTTGTTAAATACATTTCGGCCAGACGAATCAACGGGATGTTTAATGGTAAGTGTCCGTCTTTTTTATCTAAGGCACGGCGTGTTGCTATCGGAATATAATATTTACGACAAATACGTCCTGATTTATTATCGTTTAAACTGAATTTGTGTGTAGGATTTAAAACCTCATCTCCGTACGCTGCTTCTCCCCATTTTGTAATGGTACTTCTGCGACGAATCACATCATTTTCAGAAAGATATGCATTTTCTAAATCGCTGGTTGGCATACACCATCCCCAACCATCCAAAACATCCTTGGCATCATTGCTTGGGAAATTTTTCTTGTCTTCGCCTCTTGCTCCGGACAAAGTTGGTAAAGCTGCTCCCAGGGTTTTATCCTGTACAGATGAAGACTGAGCTTCTAAGATAGATTCTACCCCGTTATGATTGTTTACATTCCAGATGTTTAAAAAATCTGTTTCCAGCGTAAAAGGTCCTTCTGTAATTACTTTGTTGGAATATGTTTTTGCTTCAGCCCATTTTTCCTGAAACAGAGATACTCTCGCCAATAAAGCATAGGCTGCCCATTTGTTTACTCTTCCATTTCTGTTTACCGGAATATTTTCGAGTTTTGCGGCAGATTCTTTCAGGTCGGATTCGATTTGTGCGTAAACTTCTGTCGCCGGGCTGCGTTTTAAATTTAAATCAGCAGTTCCAAGAGATTTTGTGTATAACGGAATTGCTCCAAAAAGATTCACCAATTCATAATAGCAATACGCACGAACGAACAATGATTCTCCCATATACTGATTTTTTTGAGCATCAGAGATTGGCGATACTGCCATTTTCTCTAAACCAATATTTACCGATTGTATGGTGTAGTAATGAGCGGTATAAATACTATTCATATCTCCCATATTATCTGGCGTTATAAGATATTGCGAAGCGGGTCTGTGCGCGCTATTATCCTGACCTGTATTTCCCATCCAGGCATCATCTGTAGCCATTTCGTTGGTCACTCTTGGTGCTACTAAGACATACCAGTCTTTTGCCAGTAATAATCGCTGTGTTAACTCATTGGTGTAATTTTCGCATTCCTGTGCCGTTTTAAAGTAGTTCTCTAAAGTTTGAGTTCCTCTTTGTTCTTTTTCAATAAAATCGCTGCATGAAACTGCAATCAGAGAAAAAGCTAGTATTGATAATATTGTTTTTTTCATGTCGTTTTTTATTAAAATGCTACATTAAGACCCATCAAAATAGTTGGCTGAACCGGATAATTCCAGCCTCCAAAACCTGATCCTTTAACTCCATCATCATACTTAGGATCTCCACCAGCAACTTCAGGGTCAACTCCGGTATATTTGGTCCAGGTCCATAAATTTTGTCCTGACAATGAAATTCTTAATTTATCTAAACCGAATTTATTATAGAATGAAAATCCAAGCTGAAGGTTTTTCATGCGCACAAAAGAACCGTCCTCGACATAAAAAGAAGAGAATTTCGTAAAGTTCTCGTTGTTATCATCTTTAGACAAACGCGGAACATAATTAGAAGTTCCTTCACCATGCCATGCCATTTGGTCTAATCCGCTTACTTTGTTGGATAAATTTGCTCCGTTGTATAAATCTGAAATGTTGGTGTTTACGATATCATTTCCAATACTGGAATAGAAGTTGGCTACTAAATCAAATTGTTTGTATGCCAAAGTTAAATTCAATCCCACATTATAATCTGCCCACGGGGAACCAATTTTTGTTCGGTCTTTATCGTCTATTTTTCCGTCACCGTTTACATCTTTAAATCGAATATCTCCAACCTGAGCATAGGGTTGTAATTTGGTTCCGTGTTCATCGGTATGTGCATTTAATTCGGTTTGATTTTGAAATAAACCGTCTGCAACATATCCATAAAAAAATCCCGGTACATCGCCTTTAACGGTTAAAGTTCTGTTTCCTGCTCCGTAAAGTCTTTCTCCATCAGCTGATAATGACAACATTTCTACGTTTACTGTTGTAAAAGTTACATCTACGCCATAAGAGAAATCTCCTTTTTTATCTTTATACGAAACCAATAAATCTATACCACTGGATTGCATAGATCCTACATTTGTCCAGATAGTAGAATAATTTGGAAAACCACTATAAGTTGGAAACTGTTTCTTAAACAACATATCCTTGGTTTTCTTTTGATAATATTCTAACGATCCTGAAAGTTTGTTTTTCCATAATCCGAAATCAAGTCCAAAACTGATATCTTCGACGGTTTCCCATTTAATGTCTTTATTTGCCATAGATGACGGGAACGACGTATCTGTAACCACATCTCCAATTGGGTAAAAACCTTGTCCGATATTAGACTGATACACTGCCGTTGGTAAACCCTGATTTCCAACTTTACCCCAGCCTGCCCTAAATCTTAAATCGCTTAAAACATCCTTAGCTGGTTCCATAAACCCTTCGTTTAAAATTCTCCAGGAAACAGAAGCCGAAGGGAAATTTGCCCATTTGTTGTTGGTCATGAATTTTGAAGAACCATCACGTCTAAAAGTTCCTGTAAAATAATATTTACTGTCATAATTATAAGAGAAACGAGAAATATAAGACATCAACGAACTGGACCAGCTGTTGCCGCCACTGTTACGATTTTTGGTTGCTGCATTTAATTCTCTCATAGCATCAGAGTTGTTTGGAACTCCTTCACCATAACCCCAAAGGTCAGAACCGTTATATTCCTCCATGGTGTTACCCACCATTAAGGAAGCATTGTGTTTACCTGCAAATGTTTTAGAATACGTAATGGTATTTTGCCATGTCCAGTCTACATTTGTGGTATTCCATCTTTCGATGGTATTAATCTCTGCTTTTTCGTGTGCTGCATCGATTACGAAGTCGGGCGTAAATTTGCTTCTTACTTTATCCCCTACTTCTACAGATCCTTGTGTACGAATAACCAAACCTTTAATTGGCGTGTATTGCAAATAACCGTTGGTGTTTAAATTGTACTGATCTGTAAAATCATCATAACGTTTAACTGCTGCTACCGGATTCCATACGTAAGATGGAGAACGTGCATAAATACTGTATTCATTTTCTAATCCGGTTAATTGATCTGCGGGTTTGTAAATGGGTGTGATGGGATCAATTCTGTCAAAGTCAGCCCAGTTGTTAGGAGAGCCATACGTTTCGTAACGTGGGTTTAAGGTAACTCCTGCAGAGAATTTATCAGAAAATTTAAAATCATTATTAATTCTCATCGTGATTCTTTCCCATCCACCTACTTCATAAATCGATTCTGAATTATAATAATTTAAACTAATGGCATAAGTGTGTTTTTCTGAACCTCCGCTAATTCCTAAAGAAGCATTAGTTACCGGAGTTCCTTTTTTGATTCCTGCATTCCACCAGTCGGTTGTTTTTCCAATATATTGAGAAGGATTTGGCAAATAATCTGCATAACCTGAATTGTTGTAGGCTTTGTTCATGATTGTCGCATAGTTTTCGGCATTTGCCATATTGTACGGATTGTTCATGATTTGCATACCCGAACTCAAATCAAAGTTGAATCTTGTTTTACCTACTTTTCCTTTTTTAGTAGTAATCAAAATAACTCCATTCGAAGCACGTGAACCATAAATAGCACTTGCCGAAGCATCTTTTAAAACTTCCATAGATTCAATTTCGTTATTGCTCAGGAAATTAATACTGGTTCCCATTGGGATTCCATCTACCACATAAAGCGGGTCTGTGCTTAAATTTACGGTCGAAATACCACGAATCAATACTCTTGGCTGTGCTCCCGGGCCTCCTTGTCCTGTTACCTGAACTCCGGCAACTTTACCCTGCAAAGATTCAGCAACGTTACCAACGGTCATGGTTTGCAGTTCTTTTCCTTTTATAGAAGAAATTGAACTCGTTACATCACTCTTTTTTACAGCTGCATAACCTACTACTACTATCTCATCTAATGCCTGACTGGATTCTTCCATTGTAATATCAAGAAAAGTCTTATCTCCTACAGAAACTGTTTTATTGGCAAAACCAATAAATGAAAATTCAATCTGAGCATTTTTATTTGGAACTGAAATCGTAAAATTTCCATCAAAATCAGTAGCTCCGGTTGTTGCAGTTCCTTTTACCATTAAGTTCACTCCCGGAATTGGCACACTGCCTTTATCCTTAACAGTTCCTTTTACTGTTATCTGTCCAAATGTTGCGGCACTACACAACAGGACCATACATAACCATATAAATCTATATTTCATAGTAAGATATTTTTTAATTTAATGTTATAAATAAGGCTATAACAGTTATTTTTTGGTGATAAAAACTCTTTCCAATTCGGTATCCAGCACTACTTTGTATACTCCCGGAGCAGCCGGATATTTAGCATTTCCATTTTCTCCCGGTGACATTGTAGCAATACCGTTTTTGATTAATCTCCAGGATGGACTCCACCATTGACCTGTAAAAGTTGCTTCCATTTGTCCTGTCAACGTATATTCTCCTACTAATTGATAAGGATTATTTGGGTTATTTGCCAGATGTAATCCCGTTTGAACCCATGCCGTCCAGGTATCCCAGTCGGCTCCCTGAATGCCGCTACCACATACACTTACAAAAGGTTTTCTTTTAGCTTCTTCATCATGCCATAATCCGTTAGCCACATCTGCCCAGACTTTACTTGAAGGCGTATATTTTGTTGCTGTATATTTTAAAGTATTCGGATTTACTTTGATCAGATAATATCCTTTAGAAGGCAGGATAATTGGAGTTGAAGCAACATCGTCGATCAATTCTCCTGAAGCATTTAATCCGAAACAATGCGGAGCAAAATCTGATTCCTGACCTAAGAAGAAAATTTCTTTATTGTCTTTATCTGCATAATATTTAAACTCAAAATCCTGTCCGCTCTTTTCATGAAAATACATTGGTACTCCAACTGCATCTGTAGTTAAGCTGGTGCCTTTGGGCTGATCACATAAATAAATAGCAGGATATTCGTTTGTTGCTACAATATTTACATTTAATGTTCCGGTGTTTGGAATTACAAATTTGTCTTTTGCTGTAATCGTCAATACATAATTATCAGCTGTTACCGGTAAAGTATAGGTTTTATTAAAAGTATAAGATTGTGGTGCACCTGATAACTGAATTTTGTCATCAATACCCAGAGCAGCACACTGAATTTGGACATAATCGATTCCTGAATCGTCGTTTACAACAAAATTAACGGGCATCTTATTGCTTGTTGACAATAAAATAACGGCTCCTTCTTTTGGTGTGATCATAGAGATAGCAGGCGCAGCAAATTCTCCGTCAAGACGTAAATTAATGTCTTCATCAATTGCATTGCCCGAAACATCTGTAATCGTTAATTTTATTTTGAAAACTTCAGAACTTCCTCTGTTAGCCGGAACTTCGAAGAAATAGCTTAAATCATACGTTTTTAGTAAAGGATCTGTAGTAAATGCAATCACTTTATCCAGCGATAATTCCGGAATTTGGATTCTTACACTCTTTAATCCTAAATCATCAGCCAAAGCGGCTTTAATTTCAAATTTTCTGCTGGGCGCTCCGTAAATTTCCTTTGTTGATACAACAACAGTAGGATTATCAGAACTTGGAAAACCAGATTCATTACTTTGACATCCTGTAATAAGGACAGCAAAAAGAGCAAGAAAAAATAAAAATATATTTTTTTTCATTTTTTTGATTTTAAGGTTAGGTTAGTTAGGTTATTTTAAAAATGATAGTTGAAATAAATGCTGTAGGTTAACTTTTGAAATGTTGCTATTGCTGTTTATTAAGGGGAAACAGAAATAACAAAATGGTTTATCTGATCGTTTTCATATTATTGGGTTTGGTTAATAGTTAGTTATTTTTTTCTTCTTTTTTTTTCTTCTTGTTGACTATGACCGGGTAATAAGATAATGTGCCAATTTTGATAATTTGATAATTGAAAGCTGAAATAAATATCTAATTGACTCATTGCAAAAGGTCACATTTTATAGTTGAAACATTCTCTCGCAGTTGTATTTAAACCCGCAGGTTTTATTGCTGTGGGTTTGATAAGTAATACATAAAACCAACTCTTATGTTCTTGATTTAAAAGAAGGCTCAATTCTTTTAAACAGATAAAAACTTATCATAAAAAAATACAAATTACTAACAGGAATGTAATACAACCAACGCATAACTATAATTGCAAAGTAATGTCTAGTTCAAAAGTTTAAGGAGGGGTAAAATGGAAAAAAAAGGAGGTCAAAATTGTAATTAACTATTATTTTAGAGCAAAAATTAAGAACTATAAAAAAATAACCGCTTATTTTTATATTATACGCAATTATCATTTTTAACAAAATTTCAGGATTCAAACGTTTGCGTTTTTTCTGCCATAACAAATTGACACAGGATTTGTTATGACATCGAAACAACAACTGAGCTTAATATGGTGCTTATTATCCGAAATAATAATGATATTTACTTAATAACATTAAGATCTGAGTTGAAAGAACTTTTATACTTCTTAATGTATTCTGAAGGAGTCATTCCAAATAATTTAACAAATTGCTGTCTGAAATATTTAGGATCTTCAAACCCCACTTCGGCGCTGGCCTGAGTAATATTTATCTCTTCGGTAAGCATTAACATTGCTGCTCTGCGAATCCTTACCGAACGGATAAAAGCATTTAAAGTCTGACCTGAAATAATTTTTATTTTTGTATACAATGTTCTGTGGCTCATTCCCATTTCGAGCGCGAAGTTTTTAATCGTAAAATCTCTTTTATGAATATTGGCTTCGACAACATCAATACATTTTTTGAGGATTTCCTGATATTCCTGCGGAACCTTTTGGGTATTTTCTTTGAGTGTTATGCTATCCAGAAAATAGGTTCGTAAATTACTGCGGTTTCGCAACAGCGATTCGACACGCGCCACCAGAATATCATCGTCAAAAGGTTTGGTAATATAATCATCTGCTCCGTCATTGATTCCCTGAAGATGAGTTTCGGGATTTTTAGATGCCGTTAATAGTATAACCGGAATATGAGATAAGGCATTATCCTCTTTTATTTTTCTGCACAATTCCAGGCCATCCATTTCTTCCATAGTGATATCACTTATAACCAGATCCGGCATGTGCTTTTTGGTTAGTTTCAAGCCTTCTTCTCCATTTCCGGCACTGTAAACGATATATGATGCTGAAAACAATTTGATCAGATAGCCTCTGATTTCGACATTATCATCAATTATTAAAACGGTTCGCTTGTCTGTAAGCATGATTTTCTGGAAATCATTTTCGGAAACTGACGAATTGGAAACCTGCTTATTTTCTTCAGAATCATCAATAATTAATTCATCAAACAACTGACTTCTTTGCGGAATTTGATTTGAAATTTCAGCATCATCAAAATGACTATCTCCTTTAAGGAAAATTAGTCTGAAGGCACTTCCTTTTCCTATTTCGCTATTACAGCTAACAGTTCCTTTATGTTTCTCTACAAAATATTTCACGATATAAAGTCCGATTCCGAAACCAGTCCCGATGGATACTTTTGAATTTACCTGTTTGAATTTTTCGAATACAACATCAATATCCTTTGCATCGATTCCGTCTCCGTTATCCGAAATTTCTAACTGAACTTCCTGATCATTTTCGGTTAATTTAAGATTGATTTCTCCACCAACTGGCGTATACTTAAAAGCATTTGACATTAAGTTGAACAACGAAATTTCAATTTTTTCATAATCGCCAATGATCACAATTTCATGATCCGGAATCTCAAAATTATAATAAATATTTTTGTCTTTTGCCTGATTTACAAAACACTGATAGACTTCATTACAGAGCGCATTAACATGTATTGGGGATAATCGAAGCGAATCGGCATCGTTTTCGGCTTTTCTAAAAAGTAGTAACTGATCAACCAGACTTAAAAGTCTGCGGGCATTTCGGTGCGCAATTGCCAAATCACTGCCCGAAGATCCGTTTTGAACATTTTCTTTCTGAACTGCTTTTTTTAACGGATTTATAATGAGCGAAAGCGGCGTTCTGAACTCATGCGAAATATACGTAAACATTGACGATTGTTTTTCGGCAATTTCCTTTTCTTTTTTGCTTTCCAGCTCGGCAATTTTGACTTTATACTTTAATTTTTCTTTGTTTTTATTGTATTGCAGATAAACAAAAATAGCTCCGATACCCGCCAGTAAATATATAGAACATGCCCACCAGGTTCTGTACCAGGGCGGTAAAACCTGAATAGAAACCAGACTTACTTCTTTGTTCCAGCCTCCTTTAAAATTGGTGGTTTTAACTTTAAAAGTATATTTTCCTTCGGTTAAACGGGCATAATTGGCTTTTCGGGCCTGACCCACATAATTCCATTGTTCATCCCAGCCATCTAAATAATAAGCATAATTGATTTTGTCTGCGTTATTATAATCTAAAGCCACAAACTCGAGAGATAAAGTAGTTTGATCGTAAGGCAGATTTACTTGTTTTATTTTACCCGATTCCCATTCTAAGTCGGTTTTGCTTTCTTCAATCGGCTGATTGTTAACGTAAAAATCAGATAACAATACATTATTTTTCTGATTGAATCCTTTTATGGCTTCGGGAAAAAAGGTATTGAAACCATTTATTCCTCCAAACAAAAATTCTCCTGTAGACAGTTTCAATCCAGCATTAAAACTAAACTGATTGCTTTGCAAGCCATCGTTTACAGAGAAATTACGGAATGTTTTTCTCGTTTTATCATATCTGCAAATACCATTGTAGGTACTCATCCAGAGATTTCCTTCTTTATCTTCAAGTAATCTCAAAACAGTATTCGAAGGTAAACCATCATCTGTGGTAAGTCTTTTAAAAGAATTGTTTTTTCGGTCAAATAACAGTAAACCTCCTTCTTGTGTTCCCAGCCACAAATTTCTGTTTTTGTCTTCGTGAATACAACGAACCGGATTTCCGATGATTACTTTAGTGATTTTTCGGGTTGATTTTTCGATCGAAAACAATGAAGTATAATTTCCTGCCCAAAGTTTTCCGTCGCTGGTTTCGGTCATACATTGCAAATTGGTGACCGACGGATCAAAAGGTGCAAAGCTGTTTTTTGTTCTGTCAAACAAATACAAAGTGCCTTCGTTGGTCGCGCTTGCCCAGATGTTTGCTTTTGAATCTTTATAAACAAACCAGATATTTTTCTCGATTTGTTTTGTATACGGATTGTAACAGGAATATTGTGTTACTAAATTGGTCCTCGGGTTAATTTTATTAACACCACCCGCCCAGGTTGAAAGCCAGATTTCATTATTATTATCACGAACAATTCCGGTAATAAATTTACCCGAAAGTTTGTTGTTGTAACTGGTATACGAATTATTTTTTCGGTTCCAATATTTTAATCCCGCTCCATCTGTGCCCACCCAGACATTGTTTTTTTCATCTTCGCAAAAGGAGAGAATAAAGTTTTCGACAAGGTCTTTTGAATTGTATTTTACACTTTTAAAATATTTAGGCGTGTTGCTCAGCATGCTTATTCCGCCACGCAAAGACCCAAACCATTTGTTTCCGGATCTGTCTTCGTACAAACTCCAAACCGAATTACTTTTGACAAGCTGATTATCCTGAATCGCACTAGCCGGAATCACTTTTTTAGTTGTGGCGTTGACTTTATATATTCCGGAACCATCTGTTGTAATCCAGATTTCGTTTTTCTTGTCTAAAAGAAGATCGGTAACGCTTACTTTGGTTGAAAAATAATTTTCAGACAGGACACCTGATTTGGTATTAAACAAAAAGAGACCTTCATCGGTTCCTAATAAAAGATTTCCGTTTGCCGCTAATTTCATTGCTTTTACTTCCAGCGAAAGCGGAAAAACTACTTTTAAACTTTTTGATTTATAATTGTAATTACAAATACCTACATTTTTGATGTAAATCCAGCAATGGCCGTTTTTTTGATCTTCCTGAATGGCAATTGCATCATAATTATTGACTGTGATTCTGTTTCCGAGGACTTTGAGCGGAATATGTTTTCCAACAAAAGAGCCATTTTCGAAAATCACTAATCCTAAATTCTGAGAAGCAATCAGTAAAAGATTATCCGAAACAGAACGCATCTGATGAATGATGTCTTTTAAAGGTTTTGGCTTTTGATTTGAAAGAGTGTAGGTAACAGGAAGAAATGTAGCATTTTTTTTATTGTAAACACAGACTCCGTTTGAACCTCCTACCCAAATGTTTTTTCGTGAATCTCCTTCGATGTTATAAATTGTATTGAAGGCCAATGATTTTTTGTCGTTAATCCGGTTTCGGAATACTTTAAAATTATAACCATCATAACGGTTTAATCCATCGTAGGTTCCAAACCACATATAACCGTCGCTGTCTTGAAAAATGGTAGTTACCGAATTATTAGACAAGCCGTCTGAGATATCAAGAAATTTCACAGGATTGTCTTGTGAAAAACTTAACGTAGTAAAACCAAATAGTAAAATAAGATGTAAAACAAAAGACTTCAAAATAAAATGCGTTTTTTGATTTTGTTTAAGTTGCACAATTATAAACTAATTTTATAGATTTTCAACAAAAATAACCTCACAAAAATCACTTTAGCCCAATGTTTATAGGATTTTATCAGTATAGCGCGTTTTTAATAAACCAATCCTTACGAACTCCTTTTCTAGAAAAATTCCTTTTATTTTCCTTATTTTGAACTAATTTTTTAAGCTTAAAATGTTTATTTATTTCTTAAAAAAAGCCCGCAAATAAATCATTACAGGTATTTTTTTAATTTAAAGGATTGGGGCGAGCAAAACATAAAGATATTATGTTACAGAGAAGTACTATTGAAACAGAAAAATTAGTCGGACACGAATAAAATAAACATAGGCAGAGCAATATATTTATTTTTATTTCATGACAAAATATTTAACCCCGACGGGCTCTCTTGCATAAATTATTGATTTTCTATAAATATTTCGTCCTGCCGAAACTTAAAATATATCATTATGCTTTCAACATCAATTCTTCAATTTTAGATTCTGAAATTTCAGGATTTGCTCCGGCTGATTCTGCCACTAACGCTCCAACAGCACAAGCAAAATCTATTGCGCTTTGCGGACCTTTTCCGGTAAGCAATGATGAAATTAAAGCCGCTAAAAACGAATCTCCCGCGCCTACTGTATCAGCTACTTTAACAGAATAACCTTTATTTTCGTAGAGTTTCCCTTCCCATAATAATAAAGCGCCGTCTTTGCCTTTGGTAACACAAATTCCGTTTGTTTTTGTATGTCCGACTATAAAATTGATATTCTCTTCTAAAGTTGTAAAAGGAGAATCTAAAGCTGTTGCGATTTCCAGTAATTCTTCGTCATTAAACTTTATAAAATCAGCCGAATGCATTAGGCGTTCCAGAATTTGATACGAATAATGCGGCTTTCTTAAATTTACATCAAAAACTTTGTAAGCTTTGGTATGCAATAATACTTCGAGGGATTTTCTGGATACTTCATCCCGACACACTAAACTTCCGAAAATTAAAACATCAGCTTCCGAAGCTAATTTTTTCCCTGAATCATTTACACTAATTTTATCCCAGGCTGATGGATAATGAATCTCATAGCTTGCTGAACCAGTATCGTTTAAAGTTACATTTACCAATCCTGTCGGAAAATCTTCAATGGTACTAATAGCGCTTGTTTCGAGTCCTAAACTTTTTATGTGATTTAGAATTGCCACTCCATTTTCATCATTTCCTACACAGCTAATCATGGCTACATCGCAACCTAATGTTTTCATTCGTAAAGCGACATTTAATGGTGCGCCCCCAATCTTTTTTTCCTGATCAAAAACATCCCAAAGAACTTCGCCGTAAGCTACAGCTTTAAGGCTTTTTTTATTATTCATCTCTATTATTTTTACTATATTTCTAACTATAAAATTAGACTTTTATTTTTTGTTGGCACATATATCATCGCCGGGAATAAAAAAAGAGGACTATTAAATCCTCTTTTAAATTCTGTTACTATTTTTCTTTGGTTCTACTCTAATAAAAAAACAATTAAGCCTCTTGCTCCGTGTGCTCCTAAAACTAATGATTGTTCAATATCGGCCGTTTTAGATGGTCCGGCAATAAAAGTTCCAAAACCGTATTCCTGATTTCCAATTCGGTCGTAGGCCTGCTGCATTGTGGGAAGAATATCTTTCTTATGTACTATAATCGCTAAATATTGTGCAATAAAAGGCGATACTCGTTGTCCCAACAAATCATCTGTAACCCAAAGCGCACTATTCTCAGCTACGCCAAAATGTGCTTTTATGACATTTAATTCTACATCCTGAAGCAAATGCGGGGCATCGTTTGTCCAGTCTAAAACTGCAATCTCAGAAAGCTCCGGAATAGTAGTTATAATACGTTTTTCGATTGCATAATTTGTTTTGATGTACTGGATAATTTCTGCATAATTTGCAACTTCAACAGGTTCTCCTCCAATGTTTTTCAGAACTGTTTTATAGGTTTCAGCCACATCAAACTGCTCTTTACCTAAAAGATTCAGACCTGGCAAATCTGTAATTAAAGCGGGCTGGTTTTGCTTTATTTTTTTTAAGATTTCAGCTTTACTACTCATTGTCTTTTGCTTTTGCTTCTCTTGAATTTTTCTTGTACCATTCTCTAAAAGATTCCTCAGGAACGGCTGGCATTTCGCGTTGATCGTACCATTTATTCATTTTATTATTGACCAGTGAAGGAACATTTTTCAATACAAATCTACCTGATTTTCCCGCAAGATTAAAGATCGTTGGGTTTGCCAGAACGGTTGCCATAGTTTTCATTGCAACGGTTTTGGCTTTTGGTGTGTGGCCTTCTTTTACTAAAACCTGACGCCATTTGTACAATTGGTCATGAATGTCAATTTTTACCGGACAAACATTTGTACAGGAACCACAAAGTGTGCTGGCAAAAGGTAAATCGGCGTTTTTGCTCATGTCTAAATTGGGTGCCAAAATAGAACCAATTGGTCCTGCAACAGCATTATGATAACTGTGTCCGCCACTTCGTCTGTACACTGGACAAGTATTCATACAGGCACCACAACGAATACATTTTAAAGAGTTTCTAAAATCTTCTCTTCCTAATTGTGTGCTTCTGCCGTTATCGACAATCACGATATGAATTTCTTTTCCGTCTCTTGGTTTTTTAAAATGACTTGAAAAAGTGGTTATAGGCTGTCCTGTTGCGCTTCTGGCTAATAATCTCAGGAAAACGCCTAAATGTTTTCGTTCCGGAATGAGTTTTTCGAAACCCATACAGGCAATATGTACATCGGCCAGATGCGCGCCCATATCGGCATTTCCTTCATTAGTACATACTACAATTTCTCCGGTTTCTGCAATGGCAAAATTAACTCCGGTTAAAGCCACTTTTCTGGTCAGGAACGTGTTTCTTAAACTTAAACGTGCCGATTCGGTTAGATATTGAGGGTCGAAATTTCCTTTTTCAGTACCTAAATGTTCGTGAAAAGTTTCACTAACATCTTCTTTTTTAAGATGAATGGCTGGTAAAACAATATGACTTGGCGGTTCTTTACGAAGCTGAACAATATATTCTCCTAAGTCCGAATCGATGACTTCTATACCTTTTTCGGCTAAATAATCATTCAAATGACATTCTTCTGTAAGCATCGATTTTGATTTCACCATTTGCTTCACTTCATGTTTTACCATGATCGAATGCACAATTTCGTTATGTTCTTTTGCATCGGCTGCCCAATGTACAATAATGCCGTTTTTTTGAGCATTGGCTTCAAATTCAATCAGATAATCATGAATATTTGAGAGCACATTATTTTTGATTTTTGAAGCGGTTTCCCGAAGCAATTCCCAATCAGCAATTTGGTGTGCTGCTTTATCTCTTTTTTCGCGAACAAACCAAAGTGTTTCATCGTGCCAGTTTACCCGTTCTGTATCTTTATTAAAACGTGCAGCAGCCTGACTATGTTCTATTGTTTTTTTTGAAGACATGATGTTTTAATTTCCGAGTGAGTTTAATATTTCGGCGATATGAATGGTTTTTATCGGGCTTTTTTGTCTTTTCAGAATTCCTTCTAAATGCATCAAACACGACATATCTCCGCCAGTAATATAATCAACCTGATGTTTTTCATGATCTTTAATCCGGTCTTGTCCCATTTTTACAGAAACCGCTTCTTCGGTTACACAAAATGTACCTCCAAATCCACAGCATTCGTCTTTTCTGGATAAAGAAACCAAATCCAAACCTTTTATATTGTGTAATAATTGTTCAGGTTTAGAGAAAAATGGTGCATTTAATTCAGTCATCTGCGAAAGCTTTAATCCACGCTGACCGTGACAGCTTACATGCATTCCGACTCTGTACGGAAAACTTCCGTTGATGGAATTTATTTTAAGAACATCGGTAATAAATTCTGTGAGTTCGAATACTTTCTTTCGCATTTCTGCTGCTAATTCTTCTTGTTTTTCGTCATGCAAATGTTCTTTTACATGCAAAACACAGCTTCCGGACGGACAAACAATATAATCAAATCCAGCAAAATTGGCTATAAAATTGGCATCACAGCCTTTGGTTAAATATTGATAGCCGCTATTTGCCATGGGCTGACCACAACAGGTTTGCCCCATCGGAAAATGAACTTCACAACCTAATTTCTGCAAAAGCTCATAGGTTGCAATACCTACTTTTGGATAAAACTGGTCGACATAACACGGTATAAATAATCCGATTTTCATATTCTAAAATAATTACTTTTTTATCTCTAATTCACAGATTTAAATAACAAATGCGTTAAACGGATTAAAATTCGTTGATACAAAATAAACCTTTCCTCCGGAACTTTTAAAAAAAACTTTGCGTCTTTGCGAGATTAATTTATCCAATCCTTTTTATTTAAAGCAAATTGAGCAGATTTTAATTTTTAATTCTCAATTTTTACTTTATTCTCTAGTGCTTATAAAACTTCAAATCAATTAAATCGTTCTGAATTGGTTTTGGATTCCAATTTTGATGAATCGCTAATGCGGCGCCTAAAGCACTGGCTTGTGCCATCGAAGCAGCATAAACTTCTATGTCTGGAAAAGCTTCGGCCAAAAGATTCATGAAAATTGAATTTTTGCTGAATCCTCCGTCCACAAAAATTTTCTTTACAGGACTATTATGCACTACTAAATTAGTCGAAAAAACCTGTTGCTCGACCAAATCCAACATCAATTGATGATAGGCCATTTCGTAACTTTTAAAAGAAGAAAGCTCTCTTTTTTGAAAAGAACATTCTTTTAGAATATCAAAATCATATTTTTTAGGATATAGGATTTGGAAATTCATAGCTCTTAAATTTGCTACTGTTTTTTTATCAAAATAAATATCTTTATAAGTATCTACAGGAACTTTAAAATGTTCTGCTAATCTTTTGGTCTGCACTTCGTGCTCGTTGCCAGAAAAAAGACGGGCTGCTTTTACAGGTTTATCGCTGTATTGCATATAACACAAACAATCGTTTTGCAATTCCTCAAAAGTTAAGGGTTTATTATTAAACGGGTTAAGAGAAATACTCCAGGTTCCGGTTGACAATAAAACAAAAGGTTCTGTAAAATTGATGGTATACGGAATAATAGCCGAAGAACTGTCGTGCAATCCTACGCCAATGGCTAATCCGTTTTCATTTTTGATGATGTCTTTTCCGTGATGAAGTGGTGGAATTTTAGCCGAAATGTTTTCGTTTTTGAGCCATTTATGATACTTCATTTTTTTGAAATTCCAAAGATTGGTATGGCATCCAATGCTTGTAATATCAGCATAAGCTTCATGGGTCAATAGAAAACTCAAATATTGTGGTAAATGTAAACAGTACTTTACTTGTTTGAATAATTCCGGCTTTTCTTCTTTTAACCTGTAAATTTGCATTCCTGAGTTCAGGCTTCCTAAAACAGGAGAAGCTGTTTTAACTGCAAACACTTCTTTTCCTTTGTATTTTTTATAAAAGTCATTTTTAAGCCCCTCCGGATAATCTTTGAGATAATTATACAGAGGAGTTAAAACTTTTCCTTCTTTATCAATGTAGACAAAGCTGGCACCGTAAGTGCTAAAATTGATGGCTTTTAAAACGTAATTGGTCAGGTTTTTTATTTCAGCTAATCTTTCGAATATCCAGCTTTTGAGCACTTCTATATTTTCGCAGGGAAAACCGTCTTCATCAACGGTTTCATCAAGATTAACTGATTTTTCCCAAACCATTTTATAGTTTTCATCAAATAAAAATACCTTTTTGTTTGTTTTGCCAATATCAAAAATTGCAACTACATTCATATAATTAATGGTGAATTATAAATTAAAGCATTATGATTTTTGCACAAAGAGTTCCTTGTCATTATGGTAAGTCTTTTTGTTTTTATATTAAAAACCCATATAAACAATAATAGTTTATTACCTTATCACTCATAATTCATAACTCAAATTATAAGCCTGTAGCCAGTGTTTTTAATCCTCTTTCGCCAATTAAATTTTGTCTGACCGTAAGACTGCGATACAATTCAATCGGATTTAATGCTGCACCTGAACGTAAACGCGCTTCGGCAACCAAGGCACGAACATCTGTACGGAAAGCGTTTTGTAGAATTTCCTGTGCTTTTACCACATCATTTTCCTGCTGTGCTTTTTCTAATGCTTTTCTGTCTACCGAAAGTGCCTGAGCATAAGCAATCATAATCGCTTCAACAGATTGTAACAGATCTTCTAACGGATCTTTGATATTGTGAGAAGCATCAATCATCCAGCCTAAATCTTTAGCGTGATTCATTCCTCTGGCGTCCATACCGTCTACCAGTTCATTAAAAATCAGGAACAACTGATAGGGTTTTAAAGCTCCGGCTGTTAAATCGTCATCTCCGTATTTTGAATCGTTAAAATGAAAACCTCCCAATTTGTTTTCCATCAATAATAAAGAAACAATTTGCTCAATATTGGCATTTGGCAAATGATGTCCTAAATCAACCAGCGTTTGCGCTTTGTCTCCTAACTTTTTTACATACGAATAAGATTGTCCCCAATCAGCTACTGTTGTAGAATAAAAATTAGGTTCGGCACATTTGTATTCTAAAAATAATTTCCAGTTTGAAGGCAATGCCTCATAGATTTCTTCTAAACTTTCTAATGTATTTTGGTAAGCTTTTCGAAAATTTAATTGTCCCGGAAAAGAAGAACCGTCTGCTAACCAAATAGTTAGCGATTCTGATCCCAATTCGATTCCGTGTTGAATGACTTCGATATTGTGTGCAATGGCTTGTTTACGAACTGCTTTGTTTACATTTTGTAATGATCCGAATTTATATGAATTATCCTGACCTGCCTGATCCTGAAACGTATTCGAATTCATGGCATCAAATCTTAAATTGTGCTGAGCAGCAAGACTTTTTATTGCCTTATAATCCTGCGGAATGTCCCACGGAATATGCAATGAAATAGCTCCCGAAGCATTGTTTAAAGCGTGAAGCAAACCTACATCTTCAATTTTTTCTTCTATAGAACGTGGTTCTCCACCTCCTGCAAAACGTCCGAATCTGGTTCCTCCGGTTCCTAATGCCCAGGATGGAATTGCGATTTGAAAATCGATTAATTTTTGAATAATGGATTCTGTTTCATCAATTTCTGATGATGTGAAGGCTAATTTATTTTGATGTTTTTTTAATAAATCTTCATTGTGAGATTCGATATTCTTTGATCCGATAATCATGATATTTTATACTTTAATAGAGATTACAATATATAAATTAACTTGTTGGTTGTAATTATTTTTAACACATCGAAACATAGTTTTTTTATTAAAATAAGGTGTTCACTTATTTAAAATATACAAAGCTGCTAAGTGAAAAAAATGTGTTTCTTTTTGTATTCTTTTTTACACATAAAATCTATTTTCTATGTGTTGAACCTGACTTTTATGAAATACAACCCATTCATCAAATTATATAAACGGAACCCTGGTTTAACGTTACTATTTTATGTTATTGTTCTGGATTTAACTGAGTTTTACTATTTAAAAAAAATCTAACGCTCAAATATTATTGAACGTTAGATCACAAAAAACCACTTTTGTTTTAAACAAACTTATAAAACCTAAACAACTTATCTGTAAAAGCCCATTGATACCCCGCCATCTACATTAAGGGCATTTCCTGTTGATTTATCCAGTAAACCACCCACAAATGCATAACAGGCATTTGCAATATCATCCGGCAATATAATTTCATTCAATAAGGTACGTTTTGCATAATAGGCCGGTAATTCTTCTACCGTAATGCCATACGCTTTTGCACGACCTTCTGCCCAGCCTCCGGACCAAATATTAGAATCTGAGATTACAGCATCTGGATTTACTGTATTTACACGAATTTTATCGGCTCCAAGTTCAGCAGCCATTAAACGTGTTAGGTGTGCTTGAGCCGCTTTTGCTGATCCATAACCCGGATTGTTTGGTCCTGCTACTACAGCATTTTTAGAAACAATATTGATAATATCTCCGCCAAATCCTTGTTTGCGCATTACTTCTATTCCGGCTTTAGAAACTATAAACTGTCCTTTTACCAGAATATCGTATAATCTGTCCCACTCTTCAAGGGTATGTTCTGCAATAGATTTAGAAATACTAATTCCGGCATTGTTCACTATAATATCAGCACCTCCAAAAGCCAGACAAGCTTCGTCTAATGCTCTTTCTGTACTTTTTTCGTCAGTTACATTCAGTAATGTACTGGAAACGGCATCTTTACCAAATAACTTAATAAAATCTGCTGTTGCCTGCTCTAAACGCTCTTCGTTAATATCGTTGATGACTACGCATGCACCTTCTTGAGCAAACTTTTTAGCTATAGCTTTTCCAATTCCGCCGGCAGAACCTGTAATAACTGCTACTCTGCCTGATAGTGCTTTTGGTTTTGGCATACGCTGCAGCTTTGCTTCTTCCAATAACCAGTATTCGATATCAAAAGCTTCCTGATGTGGCAGCGAGGTATATTCTGAAACTGCTTCGGCACCTTTCATTACATTTACCGCATTGATATAATATTCTGATGCTAAACGTGCCATCGTTTTATCTTTGGCAAACGTAAACATACCCACTCCCGGATATAAAATCACCACCGGATTTGGGTCACGCATTGCTGGTGAATTTGATTTCCTGCAAGCGTTATAATAATCTTTGTATAATGCTCTGTAAGCTTCAAAAGCAGGAGTTAATTTTGCTTTAACAGTACTGATATCGGATAAATCTTCGTTTGGATCCAGGGTTAAAACCAACGGACTTATTTTGGTTCTTAAAAAGTGATCCGGACAAGATGTGCCCAAAGGAGCTAGTTTTGATAAATCATTCGAATTGATGAATTCCAAAACTCTTACATCATCTGTATAATGCCCAATCATTTGACGCTCTGATGAACAGAAACCTCTTAAAATTGGTGCTATTTTTGCTGCTTTTAGTTTACGATCTGCTTCAGGAAGGCTTTCTATTTTTTTACCTCCAAAAACAGGGCGCTTTTTTCCGTAGTTATTTTCGAGATATTCAGCACATTTTTCGATTACTTCCAGTGTATTGATATAGCTTTCGTATGCCGTGTCTCCCCAGGTAAATAAACCATGAGAACCTAACATGATACCGCGTAGTTTTTTACCTTTTTGGGCTGCTTCTTCCAGACAGCTTCTTAACTGAAGTCCCAGATCAAAACCCGGACGCTGCCATCCTACCCAGCCAATTTCACCATTGAATAATTCATTTGTAATTTTAGCTCCGCCTTTTGCTGCTGCAATGGCAATTGCCGCATCAGGATGTAAGTGATCTATATGTTTAAAGGGTAAAAAACCATGCAAAGGTGTATCTATAGAAGGTGCTTTTGAAGCCAAATCAAAAATACAGTGATTGAACAATTCGACCATTTCATCTTCAAATTCAATGCCTCTGTACACATTTTCAAGGTTACGAAGCCTGTCTAAATAAAGTGCTGCACAACCTGATTTTGTCAATGTTCCAATATCACCACCTGAGCCTTTAATCCACATTACCTCAGAGCTTTCTCCGGTTAACGGATCTTTATCTGTAATTTTTACTGAGGTATTTCCTCCGCCATAATTTGTTAATCTTAAATCGGCTCCCAGTAAGTTTGAACGATAAATGAAAAGCGCTACTTCATCTCCCGCTAATGCTGCTGCCTTAGCCTCATCCCAAAGGTAGCTTACATGCTTAAAATTCATATTTTTTATATTTATATTCGACATTGTTGTATTGGACATATATTTTACTTTTTATTTGCTCTTTCTATAATGAATTTCCAATTCCGACCAAAACAATCGAAAGCATTATTAACCCAATTCCCCATGCAAAAGTTCGTATTGTTTTTTTAGAAACTCCTGCCCATTCTTTTAAATAAAATCCCCAGAAATTTGCGGTCAGAATAATGGTTGCCATATGTAATATCCATGAACTTGCACCATTTCCTAACTTACTTTCTCCCATTCCGTAAAAGAAAAACTGTAAAAACCACATGGTTCCTGCCACTGCCGAAAAAAGTACGTTTTTAGCAATTGGTGTTTTTGTATTTGTATAATCTGAGAATGTTTTATTTCTAAAATTAAGGTACATACACCAAATAAAATTGGTAGTCAAACCTCCCCACATTAAAACGATGTACGTAACATTATTTTGAAATAACGGATTACAGCCATAGCTTACTGCTGTTTCTGCCATTGGTTTTCCTGCTTCGATTCCGTAATTAAAAAAAGAACTTAAAACCCCCGAAATAACGGCTATGATTAACCCTTTTACCAAACTAAAATCCTTGTCTTTATCTTCATGACCTGTTGCAAAATCTTTTTCTTTAAGAACTCCGGCTTTTCCGGATATTGCAATACCTGCAAGACAAACCGCAACTCCTGATAAAACCAGTTGTCCGCCTGTGTTTGACAACATGTCGCTAAAAGAAATTTTTCCTGCTGCGGGATATAAATCGTAATATATTGAAGGAACTAAAGCACCAAATGCAGAGCAAAATCCTAACATGATTGAGTTCCCTAACGACATTCCAAGATATCGAATTCCCAAACCATAAGTTAATCCCCCAACTCCCCAGATTAGCCCCATTAAAAAAGTAAATGCTTTTATGGATGGTGATGCTGTTGCAATAATATCTGCAAAATTTGGAATCGTCAGGTAAGCTGCAATTGGCGGAATTATTAACCAGGAGAAAAAACCTCCAATGATCCAATAGCTTTCCCAAGCCCAGTTTTTTACTTTCTTAAAGGGCATATAAAAACTCCCCGAAGAAAAGCCCCCAATAGAATGAAAAATGATTCCTAATAATGACTCCATTTAATGTTTTTGTTTTTGGTTAATTTGAAAGTTAGTTTGGTTTTGTAAAATAATAGAATGTAAAAAAGAAAACTGTCCTGTACTATCCTTTATACTTTCACTATTTATGTTAAAACTGAGCAATATCACAAAGAACAACCCAATTATATTGGAAATATAAATTTAAAATCTCTATTTTAGCAATCGATTTCGTAATTATTGTATCCTCAATTTGCCAGCAATAAAGATATCCCGAAAAACATACAATAAGCCTTATTTAATTTAAAAAGGTTTGTGAGAAAATTGCCTAACAGGCTATTTTATCTGTTTTTAGATTAAACTTTTGTACCATTTATAAGTCAAAATGATCTTACCGCAAATTGTCGCATAATTTATAAGCCACAAAAATGATTAAACTTATTAAAATAGATGAAGATTCGAGAGTCCCGAAATACAAACAGATTGTAGACTCTATCTTGCAGAATATTGCTAATGGAAATTTAAAAATCAATCAGAAAATTCCATCAATAAATAGTTTTAGCGAGGAGTTTTATATGTCGAGAGATACGGTTGAAAAAGCTTATAACATTTTAAAAGAGCGAAAAATAATCTCTTCAATCAGAGGAAAAGGCTATTATATTACCCGAACTAAACTAGAATCGAAAGTAAACATCCTGTTTTTATTTAATAAGCTAAGTGCTTATAAGATGAAAACATACAGCTCGTTTATTAATACTCTTGGCGCAAATGCGCATACTGACTTACATATATATCATTGTGATGAAACTTTGTTTTTGAATTTGCTGGATAAATTTGAAGGCGCTTATGATTATTATGTGATTACTACTCATTTTAAAACCGATGAATTAAAACATTTGAGTTTTACAGATGAAGTTTCAAAAGCGATACAGAAAATCCCACAGGACAAACTGATTTTGATGGATAATATTAAACTGGGAATGGAAGGCGAAATCATCAAAATTTATCAGGATTTTGAAAACGATATTTACAATGCCCTGAAAGAAGGACTTGCCAAAATTACAAAATACAAGAAATTAATTCTGGTTTACCCTGAAAAGGCGGTTTATCCTTACCCAAGAAGAATTTTACACGGATTTAGAAAGTTTTGTGTCGAACACGAAATTAATTTTGAAATTCTAAGCGAAGTTTACGATGATATGATTCTTAAAAAAGGAGATTTATTTATTACAATTGAAGAATCTGATCTGGTGAATTTAATGAAGCAAATTCGTGATGAAGAATATGTTTTAGGAAAAGATATTGGGGTGATTTCTTATAATGATACACCTCTTAAAGAATTATTAGGCATAACCGTTATGTCTACTGATTTTAACGTAATGGGAGAAACTGCTGCCCGAATGATTCTGAATAAAGAAAAAGGTCAGGTAAAGGTTCCTTTTAATTTTATTGATAGAAATTCTATTTAGAGTTGCTACGGTTCTGAGTTTTTTTTTAGCTAGACAGGTCTAATAATTTTTGTATCTCATGGCTAAGTCAAAAGACACACAAGAAACGCTAAAAAAATATCAAAAAAAACCTCGTTGTGAAACGAGGTTTTTAGTAGTATTATTTTTTTGATTCTTCGATAGAAACTTTTCTGAATTCTTTTAAAAGTTTTTCAATTTCTAAAGTTGATTTACGTGCTCTTGCTCCTGCAGCTTTAATACCTTTTTCAGTTAATGAGTCAGCCTCTACTTTAAATGTTTCAATTTCGGCGTGGATTTTTTCTAATAGATCTTTCATGCTTATAATTATTAAATTAAGTCGCAAAATTAAAAGTTTGCTCCGTAGATACAACAAATTTGCTGTTAAATTTATTACCATTTTTCCGTCTAAATCTTAACATTTACTTTCCATTCGGGCTTTTTTGAAATCTTAAGCCAACAATAAACTAATAATCAGACACTTATTTTTCAACCCTTCAAACTGGGCGTTCTAGCGCAGATTAAATTATTTTTTTTAAACAATAAGCTTTTCTCTTTAAATGTGCCTGAATATTCCTTTTTTTTCATTCTTATCGTCCCAAAATCACGCTATATTGAGGAAAATTTAGTGCAGGAATACTTTAGTCTGTTCAGTAGTTTTACTATATTTTGTGTTTTTTATCTGTTTTTTTTTAATGATCTGTTTACTATTCCTACTTTCACTTTTACCGAAAGCTGCTTTGCCAGACTGGTTACATAATTCGTAAAATATGCAGGATCTTTAAAATTCTTATCCGCACTTAATTCCCAGCCTGCAATAGCATAATAACTAATTGGTTTATTATTTTCGATGGATAATTTTGCCAGATACGAATCTGTTAATTGTCCGGTTTTTGGAGCTTCGATATACCCTTTGTAGATTTTTTTTGGCACTAAAATCGCCGTTCCTAAAATCCACTGACGTTCATAAGTTAAGTAGTCATGCTGAATAATACAAACCCAGTCTCCTGATTCGATTACTTTTAACGGGTTTTTATTATTTAAATTTGAAAGCGCTGCCAAAAAAGTTTCTTTGCCTTGTAACCCGTTTATGGTTACTGTATTTTCATAAGCATATATTCCGGGCCAGATTGAAGTCGTTTCTTGCACCTGATATTCATTTCCCGAAGCTCTCCAGTTTTGATACTTATAACTCAAAACCGATTTTACAGGCCCTTCGCTTACTATTTTAAATGTGGTTTTCTCTACATTATTTACTGTATCATTGGCAAGGATTCCCAGTCTTTGAATCTGGTTATCAACCAATAAAGCATAACCTCCTAAACCAACTGAATTTCCAACAGGAAAAATATCTCTTCCCCAATCGTACATCACATGATAGTTATCTTCGACAGAACCTTTGCTATTAATTCCAACATCTTCCGGAGTTATTGCCGGTATTTTTTTTCCAAAAACATCTTTCGAGTTTCTTCCATCCAGATAATGCCTAAAACCTACTTTATCATTTTCCCAGGTTGGTCCGTCGGTTTGATATTTTTGATACCCCAATTTTTTATGTACCTGATTTGCCATTAATACTTCTTCGCTATCAGGGTGAACCGACAGATTTTTAGCTTCACGTTTTCCAAATCTTACGCTTGTTTTTACTGGAAACTTAGGATCTGTTTCCGACCATTTTAATTCCAGCGTTTTCTTTTCGTTTGGAGAAAAATCAGCTGTTAAAAAAAGTTCATCCCATTTTCCGTCCCCATCAAGATCGTTAACCTGTGCCGGAATCGTATCTTTTTTATGGATTAAAATTGGATATTTTCCTGTAATATCCTTCGATGAAAGCTGACTTCTACTGATTGAAATGGCCTTTTGTGACAATATCAAGGCAGAACTGTTTTTTAAAATAATGCTCTCTGAAGTTGCTTTTTGTTGTGCACTGCCACTGGCAAAAATCATAGTTATAGATGCCACCAACAGATAAAATCCGATTCTATTTTTCATTTCTTTTGTCTTTTACTTTATTTACAGTTTAAATTCAGTTAACCTAAATAAAAAAACTTCCTTTTTGATGAAACTTCTTACTCTGCCATTCGTCACGCTTATTCTTTTTACATTTAATTTCTTAAACAAAAAAAGAGAACCGGAGTTCTCTTTTAAAAAATCATCAAAATATTTAAAAAATAGAATATTAAGAAAAACAATTAACAATTTACTTTCTAACAAATTCTTAATATAATAACTAATACACAAATATCTCATTCTTTATAAAACAGACCCCCCAATAAACAACTTTATATCAACAGATTAAGGTTTTTTTTTCATATAAAATTAGGTTTCTTATGGTTCAATATTCTGATTCATCTTTACTTCTTTTTAAAATCTAAACGATTTCTTATTTAATTCCTTTTTTAAGCTTTTCCAGAGCAGGATCATTTAGCAACTTAATTTGATTAATTACAATTTTCGCAATTTCTGTAGCACCTTTCAAAGAGAGATGCGTGTCATCATTTTTATCTTTATCATAATAAGGATTTTCTCCTGCCTTAAAGTGCAAATGCAATAGCTTAGATTTTTCTGGACCGTATGATTGTTCTAAAAGTTCTGTGTAATATTCTAAATCAATAAAAGGAACTTTGTATTCCTGAGCAACCAATCTGGTTTCTAAAGGATAATCTCCGTGTGAGGGAACTAAAACGCCTTTTTCGTTAAAATTACGTCTTGCAATAGAAGTCAGTAAAACCGGTGTTGCTCCTTTTTTACGGCTTTCTTTTACAAACTTGATCAAATTGTATCGATAGCTTGTATGCGGATTGGTATAACGTGCTGAATCTTCTATCTTTTCGTCGTTATGACCAAATTCGATAAAAACGTAATCTCCTTCTTTTAGTTTTTTATAAATAGAATCCCAGCGTTTTTCGTTGATAAAACTTTTTGTGCTTCTGCCGTTTACTGCTTTATTTTCTACTACTATATTGTTTGTAAAAAAAGGCTGAAGTACTTGCGCCCAACCGTGTTCCGGATTGCGATCTGAATCTTTTTTGTTTGCCATTGTAGAATCGCCAATGGTATATAATGTTGTTTTTTGAGCAAAACAGCTTGTGGTGACTAAACAGATGATAAATAGATAATATTTCATTTGATTCGTTTTTGTACTTCTTATTTTTTTTTAAACTTACTTTGATTTTTATTCCATACTCTTTACTAAATCAGTTCTCAATCTTTCAATATAAAAGACAGACAATTCTTTACATTATATAAACACTTTCAATGCATTGCTACAGAAACACTTTTCTCCTCTGCACCTTGCACCTTAAGCAAATACTATTTCGCTGATGTTGGAACTGTTGCTTTTTCTCCGATAAAGACTTCATTTAATAAAACATTTTCGGCATTCGTACTTGAAATGGCATTTTTCGCCCATTTTATATCAATAGAATTTAGTGAGATATTACGAACTTTTTTATCCGGAAATCCCTGAATTACAATTCCAGAAGCTGTTGCTTTGTTGCAGCTAATATTCGAAAATGAAATATTGGATATGTCCGACTGAAATCCGTTTCCTTCTCCGTGATAATTTGCTGTGATGTACAAACAATCTTCTACCTCATCGAGTTGGATATTACGAACAAAAAGATTTTTTATAAAACCTCCTCTGTCTGCATTGGTTTTTAAATAAATCCCTCTTTTTAAATACCCTGTGGTTTTACAATTTTCGACATATACATTTTGTACTCCTGCCGACATTTCGCTGCCAATGACCACTCCGTGAAGTCCTTTGAAATTACAATTTCTGATTACGATATTTTCAGTTGGCGTTGCTGAATTTGCTCTTCCTTCATGATCTCTTCCTGCCTTGATTGCAACATTATCATCACCATTATCGAAGTTTACATTTTCGATCAGAACATCTTTTGCATATTCAGGATCAATACCATCATTGTTATAGTTTAATGATTTGTAACTTAGGCCACGAACAGTAATACTTTGAGATTTTAATAAATGTAAACACCAGAAAGGCGAATTTTCGATTCGAATATTTTCGACTAAAATGTTTTTACAATTAAAAAACTGAATCATTTGCGGGCGTAAAAAATAACCATCACCAAACTTTCTGTCTTTTAAAGGAATATTGTTATGATTCATTTCACGGCTTAAATTTTTTCCTTTTCCTTCTTTGGCTTTAAAACTTTTCCATATTTTCCCTCCTTCTCCATCAATTGTTCCTTCTCCTGTTATGGCAATATTAGAACATTCGTATGCATAAATTAACGGACTGTAATTATACAACATCGTGCCTTCCCAGCTGGTTAAAACCATTGGTAAATAGTCTTCGGGCTTATCGCTGAATTTAATTTTTGCTCCTTTTTCTAGTTTAAGGTTTACATTGCTTACAAAATGAATTGGGCCATTGACTCTATAAATTCCTTTGGGTACAATAATAGTTCCGCCATTGTTCTTTTTACACAATGCCATTGCTTTGTCAAAGGCAGTTTTGTTATTGCTAACTGAATCCCCTTTTGCTCCTAATTTCAAAACATTAATTTGATAAGAAGGAATTACCGGAAGCTGAATTCTATTAACAATCGAATCTACTTTTGCGTTCGGAAATTCGTTATTTTGAGCAAAAGAGATCCACGAAAATAGTAGAAGGATAAAATATTTAAAATTCATTTTTTTAAGGTGCTAAGTTTCTAAGGCTCTAAGATTTCTCTACTAAAATTTCTAGTTCATAATTACTTCACAAACCTGAATACCAATCAGGAACGGAGTCTTTCAGAATATTTGATATGCTGTATTTTTCAGCCTCTTTTTTTGTTAGCTGATATGACCACGAAACTCTTTTTGTGGGTTGAAAACCTTCTCCTTTACAGTTAAATTCGGCATAAAAAGTATTTTTTTCAGCTTCTGGTTTTGACCAGTTTTCCCAGCCTTCGGGTTTAATTTGTTTTCCCATATCGCAATTAACATACACTGTTTTGGCATAAATACGCCAGGGTCTTCCTAAATAAACCGCTGTTGCAGACGGTTCTGCTGTTAGCTTACAGTTCTTGAAAACAAACCCAAATGATGCATTTTGTGGTGTAGAAGCTGCTGTGATATAAGAACTCTTAATACTGTGAATCTCGCAATTTTCAAATAATACTGTTGCGCTTCCAAAAATAAAATCGGTTGTTCCTTCGATGTAACAATCTTTAAAATATTGCTTTGCTTCTTTGCCCGATAAATACAATGTATCCTGATTTCCTAAAAGATTACAGTTTGAAATTTTAGCCCTATTTGCCACTACAGACAACGCAATACCCTGCCCGTGATCTCCTGAAGCGTTTTTAATCGTTAAATTGGATGCCGAAAAATCATCGCCTTCTACTAAAACTGTGTAGGTGTAAAAAGTACTGTTTCTTCCTAAATTGATTTTCGAAAAATTATCATCAAAAGTAATGATTGTCTGTTCTTTACTTTCTCCCTTTAAAACTACATTGGTGTTCCATTCCGGAATTCGGACTTTTTCATTGTAAACCCCATTTTTTACATAAATGGTAACTTTCTCATATGGAAACGCCGGACACGCATAAACAGCATCCTGAATTTTGGTGAAATCTCCGGAACCATCTTGTGCAACGGTAATCAGACTAGTATTTTTTTTTTCTGAAGCTGTAGTTTTTGTTCCGTTTTTTATTGCCCATTCGGGATACTTTTTTAAGACTTCTTTTGGTGCATCTGTGTACCACGAATAGCCATTTCGTCTTTCAGACCCAATTTCATCCAGAGCTTTTTTTCTGATTCCGTCGCGATCACAAAAGAAAGGTTCATTTGTATCAAGATCCATAAATCTTGCCCAGATTGGTCCTCCATTTTGGACAGGAATCATTTTCTTATCGATAATTTTTCCGGCTTCATTTAAAATACGTTTCTCTTCAAGATTGGTAATTTTTGTTTTCTCAAACCATGCCTTAGCGCTTTTAACAGCCGTAACTATTTCTACTGAAGGCTTTTCAATTGACATTAAAAGCAAAACAATTTTAACCGATTCATATCCGCTAAGCGATGCTAATTCAAAAGCTCTTGCATTTGCGGGAGCCAAAGTAAATTCATCATGCTGTGCGCACCAGGCAGTCAGAACTCCGTTTTGCCTGTATTGTGTTTTTAAGATACAATCAATTCCTTTATTGAAAGATTCTTTAGCTTTTTCAACAATTGCCGCCGATGGTTTAATACTATAATAATCTGTTTGTTCGCTTATTTGTTTCATGATGTTCAGGATATTTACCATCGAATCATCATTGTAAGTAATATGTGTGTAGTATCCTTTTTTTAAGGGGTAAAACTGAGGCCATCCTCCATTTTTATACTGGGCTTCAAATAAATAATTCAAGCCTTTTAAAAAAGATTCCTTATAGCGTTCATCCTTAACCTGAGCATACATTTTCGACATAAAAAGCATCTCCTGAGAGGTTGCTCCGTTATCTGTTGTAATTTCGTGCAAATCACTTTTCAGCGCTATTAAGTTCTTTTTTTGCTGCGACGTAAGTTCTTGCTGCATCTGGATATTTTTTGGCCATCCGCCAATATCTCTTTGGTACAATAGCACATTTTCGGCTATCTTTTTAGCTTCTTCTGTTGCAAACCAGGCGGCATCATTTTTACGAATAATATCCGGCCAGTTTTTATAGGTATTCTGGGCATTTATACCAAAACTAACACTTACAAAAAGCAATAAAAGATATTTTTTTAACTGACTCATTTTAAATTCATTTTGTTATTCTAAACCAATCTACTGCTACATTTCCTGAATCGTTGGTTACTTTTTGACTCAATGCAAAAAGGCCTAATTTTGCTCCAATCCATTTTCCTTCTTTTGATGTAAAATCAGTTCCTATTGACTCGTAATTTTTATCATCTGTACTATAAAAGAAACTGCAGATTCCTCCTTTTTTAACTTTCACTCTTAGGTAAATAGTATTGTTTGCAATTAAAACCGGTTTGGTTTCATTTTCTGATACCATTTTATTGAAGGTGCCTATTTTCTGACTCAGGTATAGTTTTCCGTTATCATTTTTAAAACACAAATAACTATAGTCTAAACCCATAATTATAAGTCCCGTTGATTCTCCGTTTAATCTTGTATTAAAAGTCATTTTGGTCGTTGCGGTGAACTCTTCGGCAGGAAATTTTTGCAGTAACAAATTGGGCGCATCAAAAATTTTCTGATCGTCTTTTAATGTAGTTTGGCAAAATAAATTTAAATGCCCTAAACTGGTTGGAAATCCCCAGTTAATCTGAGCATTGGCCTGCCATTGCCATTGTAAACCTAATTTGGGTTCGTTGAATTCATCTGAGGTGGCCGGATTTTCTATTGGATATTTTTTTCCAACATTTGGTTTTTTAAATGTGGTTACGGGTTCTCCAATTCCGTTTTTATCAAAATCCTGTCCCATTACCGGCCAGTCTTTTTCCCATTTCATAGGCTGCAGATGTACAATTCTGCCGTAAGCTCCTTTATCCTGAAAATGAACAAACCAGTCTTCTCCGGTTTGTGTTTGTACCCATGCTCCCTGATGGGGACCGTTTATTTTGGTTGATCCCTGTTCTAAAACTTTTTTCTTTTCGTATGGGCCAAATACATTTTTAGATCTTAACACCGTTTGCCAGCCTGTAGCAACTCCTCCTGCCGGAGCAAAAATGTAGTAATAATTATTTCGTTTGTAGAATTTTGGACCTTCAATAGTTCCTTCGCTTTCGTGACCATCAATAACCATAACCTGATCGTTATTTACAATTGTTCCTTCGGGATTCATGCTGCAAACTACCAGTAAACTTTTTATTTGTGCACGGCTTCCGGCAAAGGCATGAACGAGATAGGCTTTTCCGTCATCATCCCATAACGGACTCGGGTCTATCAATCCAATTCCTTCTTTTACCAAAAGTGGTTCAGACCATGGACCTTCGGCTTTTTTGGATTTTATCATATAAATTCCAAAATCAGGATCAGGATAATAAATATAATATTCATTGTTATGAAAAGTAATACTTGGAGCCCAAACACCATTACCATGCTGCACTTTATTGTAGGTTTCGAATGGTGGCTGTTTTACAAGTGCATAACTAATCATTTTCCAGTTTACGAGATCTTTAGAATGCAAAACAGGTAATCCCGGAATGCAATTGAAAGACGAAGCCGTCATATAAAAATCATTTCCTACCCGAACAACATCCGGATCTGAATAATCGGCATGAATGATTGGGTTGGTGTAGGTTCCGTCTCCATTATCAGGTGCCCAGACCTGAGCATTATTCTTCTGGATTGAGAATACTGCTAATAAAAGAAAGAGGATGGTTTTTATATTTTTCATTTCTGATACTAATTGAAACTATTGATTTTTTTGTGGTGTTTCTTCTGCTGACTTTCGACTTCGCTCAGGATAACAAACTGAATGGTTAACTTTTATACCACAGTTATCTGTTCAATTCTATAGCGGCCAGAATAAAAGGTCCGGTTGCTTTAGGATCGTTGTCTTTTTTTCTTTCTTTTACATAATATTCATACGAGCCATCGCGATATGGTGTTCCGCCTAAACCTGCAACCTGACAGGCATGTGTTAATGTAATTCCTCCATCGGCATCTACTTTTGTGATTAATTTAGTTGTTAAACCATCAAAAGCTTTGTTGGCTAATTTTTTATATTTTGCTGGTAAATATCCTTTGTTGGCTCCTTTTGCAAAAGCATAAGCAAACATTGATGATCCAGATGCCTCAAGATAGTTTCCTTCTGCACCGCCTTTATCAGTTACCTGATACCACAATCCGGATTTATCCTGATATTTTGCTAAAGCAGCACAAGCGTTGTTTAAATATTTTATTAGTTCCTTTTGTTTTGGATGTTCTTTTGGCATATAATCTAAAACATCAACCAATGCCATAACATACCAGCCTAAGGCTCTTGACCAGAAATTTGGCGAGTTTCCTGTTTCTTTATCTGCCCAAGCCATTTGTTTGCTTTCGTCCCATCCGTGGTATAATAATCCGGTTTTGGGATCAGTTGCGTGAAGCTGAATCAGTTCGAATTGTTTAGCGATATCATCAAAACTTTTTCCGTTTTCAAAGGTTGCCGTGTATTGTGCGTAAAATGGTTCTCCCATGTACAAACCGTCTAACCACATTTGATTAGGATAAATTTGCTTGTGCCAGAATCCGCCACTGGCTGTTCTTGGCTGTTCTGTTAACTGTTTACGTACTAATTGTAGTGCTTTTAAATATTTATCCTGTTTGGTTTCTGCATAAATATCAAACAATAAACGTCCCGGTACAACCAAATCGATATTGTATTTATCGAATTCGTAGGTTTTAATCGTACCGTCTTCCTGAACTAATGTATCTATATAACCTCTGATGTAAGCTTTGTAACGCGGATCCGGATTTTTCTTGTAGAGTTCTTCAATAGAATGTAAAACTAAAGCATGAACATAATCCCATTTAGCAACTTTTGAGTCGTCGATCATGTAAGCTTCCGGGTGACGTTTCATTAAGGTCAAAGCCATTTTATCAGACCATTTTAGATCTTTAGAAATTACTATTTCTTTTTTTACCGGTTCCTGCGAAGTCACTTTGCAACTCGTAAAAGCCATTAAACAAACTAAAGCAACCGATGTAAAATAACCTTGTCTTTTATTGTTTTTCATTTCAAAATATATTTAAATTCTACTATTTTTCTAATTCTAATGCTGCCAGAATAAAAGGCCCTAACCCGTGCGAGTTATCTGTTTTTATTTTTTCTTTGATGTAATAATCGTAAGAACCATCACGATACGGATTTCCTCCTAATCCGGCGCTGGCACAAACTTGTGTAATATGAATTTCACCATCAGGATCTACTGTGACTAATTTATTGATTATTCCGTCAAACCCCTTTTCTGCCAGTTGTTTGTAACGTTTTGGTAAATATCCTTTATTTACGCCTTTTGCAAAAGCATAAACAAACATTTCTGATCCTGATGCTTCGAGATAATTTCCTTCTTTTGCTCCCGAATCTGTGACCTGATACCACAATCCTGAAGGATCCTGATATTTTGCAACTGCTGTTGAAATTTCATTCAGATATTGAATCAGTTCTTTTCTTTTTGGATGATTTTTTGGCATATAATCCAGAACATCTTCCAAAGCCATCATATACCAGCCAATAGAACGCGACCAGAAATTTGGTGAAGTTCCTGTTTCTTTGTTTGCCCAGAGCATTTGTTTACTTTCGTCCCAGGCATGAAAAAGCAGTCCTGTTTTATGATCAATGGTGTGTAAATGAATTTGCTCAAACTGTTTGGCTACATCATTTAAATCTTTTCCCTGATCAAATTCTACTGTATAGCGGGCATAAAAAGGTGCTCCCATGTACAATCCGTCGAGCCACATTTGATACGGATAGATTTTTTTATGCCAGAATCCGCCCGAATTTGTTCTTGGATGTGTTTCTAACTGTTTTCTAAGCGTTTGCATTGCCAGCAGATAACGATTGTCTTTTGTTGTTTTATAAAGATCGAAAAGTATTTTTCCGGCATTTACATTATCAATATTATAGTCTTCCAATTTGTAGTTCATGATTTCTCCTGAACTATTAATTACCGTTTCGCCATATTCTTTTACATAATTGGTATAAACAGGATTTTTGGTCTTCTTGTAAAGTTCCTGAAAAGACATGGTCACCAAACCCAGTTTATAGTCCCATTTTGGTTTTTCGTTATTATCGATTTGCCATACTTTCGGATCACGTTTCATAATAGAAAGCGCCATTCGTTCTGACCATTTTAAATCTTTAGAAATTATAGTGTTTTTCTCTGAAGATTCCTGAGCCGCACTTTTTACTGCCGAAAATGCAATAAGGCTTATTAGCATAATTGAAGCTGTATAATTTCTTTTTCTGTTTTTTATCATTTTCAAATGCTGGTTTATTTATTCAATTCGATTGCGCTTAACAAAAACGCAGCTAAAGCCGGCGAACTATTATCTTTTGTTTTACTGCTAATATAATATTGATTTGTTCCGTCCCGAAATGGTTTTCCTCCTAAACCTACATTCGATGAAACATTCGAAATCACAATCTCTCCTTTTTCATCTGTTTTAACAAACTCTTTTATAAAGGCTTCAAATGATTTCCCGGCTATCTTTTTATAACTTGTACTTAAATATCCTTTGTCTGCTCCTTTTGCCAAAGCATAAATAATCATTCCAGATGATGAAGATTCCAGAAAATTACCTCCCATTTCGGGTTTATCGCCAACCTGATACCACAAGCCCGATGTACTTTTATGCTGATTGACACTTTGGGCTATTTGATTTAAATAACCAACCAGAGTTTTATAATTTTTATTTGTTTTTGGATAATAATCCAGTGTTTCTACCAATGCCATCATGTACCAGCCAATTCCGCGTCCCCAAATGGTTGGCGATGTTCCTGTTTCTTTATTAGCCCAGCCAATTTCTTTGCTTTCATCCCAGGCATGGTATACCAAACCTGTTTTTAAATCTATAAAATGTTTTTGAACCAACTCAAATTGTCTGGCAATATCATCGAGTGCTTTACCTTTTTCATACGTAACGGTGTATTCTGTATAAAAAGGTTCTGCCATATACAAACCGTCAATCCACATCTGATTGGGATAAATTTGTTTGTGCCAGAATCCTCCACTTGCTGTTCTTGGCTGAGTTTCCAGTTGGGTTCTTAATTGTTGTAATACTTTTAAATAGCGATTATCTTTTGTTTTGTTGTATAAATTAAAAAGCAGTTTTCCGGGATTTGCACAATCGATATTATATTCATTTATATCATATTTTTTGATATTTCCATCGGCATCGATCATTTCATCTGCATATCCTTTTATGTAATTGAAATATACTTTTTCATTTGTTTTTTGATATAACTTTTCAAAAGCAGATAATACTAAACCCATTTTATAGTCCCATTTTGGCTTTTCAGTTCCGTCGATCTGCCAGGCATTAGGATATTTATTTAAAATAGTAATCGCTGTTCTTTCAGACCATTTTAAATTATCGCCAAGTTTGGTAATTTCTTTTGTTTGCCCAATGGCTTTACTACTCAAAATAAATAGCAACAGAATCGTAAAATAGGGCTTTATGGAAACGGATTTAAACATATTTTTTTAGTTAACTCTTATTTTTTACAATTACTTAAATACTTTATTCAAAAATTGTGTTGTGTACTTTACAGTTTCATCAAACCAAGGCTGAAAAAACCAAAATGAATGCGGCGAATTTTCGATAGTGTGTATCTCATTATAAATCTTATACTGATTTAAAATCGCTATCATATCATCTCTGCCTGCATGAAACCTCGGAATACTGCTATTGATGAACAATACAGGAGGTGTGTGTTTATTGGTATTATTTAATGCCGAAGCATTTTTCCAATTTTCTGGTTTCTCTTCATAAGAACCTCCAAGCCAAAATGCTGCCATTTCTCCCTCTGAAGATTCCGGATGCCTAAAAGCTAAAACACCATCTATATCAATAATGACATTTACCTTTGATGATGATTTGCTTTTATTTAAAGGATCATCAAGAGCCGAAATTCCGTTTGTTGTACCAATCAAAGCTGCCATCTGACCTCCCGAAGAGCATCCTAAAACCGCAATTTTGTCTGGATCTACATTAAATTTCTTTGCATTATCTTTTATAAATTTAATTGCATTTTTTACATCATAAACTCCGTATGGATATTTTGCCTCAAGCGATAATCTGTATTCTATTGAAAAGCATGAATATCCTTTTGCAGCAATTTCCTGTGCTAATAAATTCATTTGGTTTTTATTTCCGGATCGCCATCCGCCTCCATGAATCATCACTACTGCAGGATTTTTCTTTTTTGTTTTGCTTATAAAAGCATCAATATGTAATGTTCTTTCATTTGCTACAGAATAAGCAATATCAGAAATTTGATCTACATCTTCGTTTTTATTCATAACAGGAATAGTAATCGAAGGATATTTTTTAATTAATTTATCATAAGTACTTTTTACCGTGTACGATGTATCGACACTATAAGTACGCTGCGCAGAAACAACGCAGGAAAAAAACAACAAAATAAATACAATTTTTCGCATTAAAATGAATCTGTTTTTTAGTTAAGAAAGGAGCCCGATACAGGATCGGACTCCTCTTTAACTTCTTCAAAAAAACGTAACCTCAATAAATTATCAAATTACTAATAACCAGGATTCTGAGGAAAATCCTTGTTCTGATTTAAATCTAGTGCCGTTTGTGGTATTGGTCTTAAAATTTTAAGTTTTCCGTCTACACCCACAAAATTTGCTGCTTTGATTTTATAATTATAAGCCGAAGCTCTTGCTACCAATGTTCCGGTACGTTTTAAATCGAACCAGCGTTTATATTCTCCTACGAGTTCTCTTCCTCTTTCATCTAAAATATAATCGATATTAAACTGAGCAGCAGTTGCATTTGCTACACCAGCTCTTCTTCTTACTTCGTTTAAACGATCTAAACCTGTTGCCGGATTTCCTGCTTTTAAATACGCCTCAGCTGCTACCAAATAGGTTTCGCCCAATCTAGCAACGATAATGTCTCTTGTGCTCACAGGACCTGTGCTGGATGGCGTTGTTGGATTTGCATCATCAAATTTCTTAACCGGAATCGTATAACAGTCCAGATTTTGAATTAAAGTATGTGCCGCCGAATATTCTCCCCAAGGATGATATACAAATGTGGCTGCTTTTCTGGATGCATTTGCGGTGTTCCATGCTGCTCTATCGGCTGCTGTAAACCATTTTGGCTCATAAAAATGTCTTACTTTTAGTGTTGCCGGAGTTGTACTTCTGTAATACGGATAGTATAAAACTGTTTTTGTAACTCCATTTGTTGTTTCAGGGCCTTCCAGAATTTCGGTCATAAAAGTAGCATCCCATCTTTTATCTCCTTTTTCATATAATCCTAAAGCGTAATCTGTTGGACATAAATTATAGCTTCTTAACGGAGCTCCGGTTTCTGCACCTCCTAAATAGGAACTGAAATAATAAAACTGATTGTTTCCTAATTTTGTAGGATCTGTACTTGTAGAATTTTTGTCGTATTGAACTGAGAAAATAGTTTCTGCATTCAAATCATTATCAACGCCGTTAGCACTAGTAACAAATAATTGATTAAAAGGAATATTTAATGCCTGACCTGCAATTGCTGCATCTGCATAAGCCGCGGCTTTAGTAAAATCTGCAGGAGTTCCAAAGGTTTCGTAACCTCTTGTTAAATAAACTTTTGCCAATAAATCGTTTACAGCTCTTTTATTTACTCTTCCTGATGTTGCATAAGCAGTAGTACCTACACTTGCTAATGCCGCATCAAGATCTGCTATAATCTGAGTATAAACTTCTTCCGCCGTATTTCTTTTAAAAGATAAAACCGGAGCGGTAATATTATCCAAAACAATTGGAACCCCGCCATAAGTCTGCACTAATAAAAAATAAGCGTTGGCTCTTAAAAATTTTGCTTCGCCAACAAGTGTATTCAGGTTTGCTGTTTGTTCTGTTATGGTTGAATAATACACTGTTTTGTTTACTGACTGAATTTGCTGATAACATGAAATGTACAATTCATCTACGTTACTGGAAGACGGAATTAATAAAGCATATTGGCTTAAACCAGCCGGTTCAGGAGTTCTACCTTCGGCATACATATCAGTTCCGGATTCAAATAACCACGGATTTCCTCCATAAATTCCTTTAAGCCATGCATAATTAGAATTTACTAATAACTGAAATCCGGATGCTGTTTTGTATGTAGCATCGGCAGGAACATTAGAAAGACTTTCTTCTTCGATATAGTCATTACATGAAGTAAAAACGGTAATGATTATTCCTAAAATTAATATTATTTTTTTCATTTTATATCTTATTAAAATTTAACACTTAATCCCAATTGCGTTGTCACTGATGCCGGACGGTTTACACCAAAAGCTGAACCAGCCCATTCCGGATCATATCCGTCAAATTTTGTAAATACAAATGGGTCTAAAACATTTATGTAAATTCTAAAATTACTCATTCTTAATTTCTTAAGTAAGTCTGAATTGAAAGTGTATCCTAAAGAGATATTTTTAATTTTAACATAAGATACATCTCTGTAGTAACCAAACAAAGAGGTCCAATAAGCTCCTGCTCCTGTAGCAACTGGTCCCGGTCTTGGATTTGTGTTGTTAGCATTTGCCGGAATACCCGTTCCGTTTGTTGGAATAAAATAATCCATTGCCAGTTTTTGACGACCTCTGTCGCTTACATCGGCAAAGTTTTGATGAAAAGTACTTAGCACTGTTTGTCCCTGACTTGTAAGTACAGAAAAATTAAAATCGAACTGACCAACTGTTAATTTAGAATATAAACTTCCTTGCCAATCTGGATTTGCGTTTCCAATTACCGCTCTGTCATCCTGATTGAATTTTCCGTCTCCATTTAAATCTTTCGGTCTTGCCTGTCCCGGTGCCATACCGTAAGCTGCTGCCTGAGCCGCTTCGCTTTCCTGCCATACACCATCATAAACATAGTTGTAATTTGGATTTAACTCTGAACCTAAAATCAGTTTGTTTCCGATATCACTTACTTTATCCTGATTATAGATCGACTCTAACTTATTCACGTTTTTAGTAAAAGTGAAAGTCGTTTCCCAGTTTACATTTTTAGATTTTATATTTTTTGTAGTTAATAAAACCTCTACTCCTTTATTGCTAACTGAACCTACGTTTGAATATGTATTTTTCCAACCTGACTCAGATGGTAATTGTTGTTTGTAAATTAGCTTATCTGATAATCTGTCATAAACGTCAACGCTACCTGAAATTCTGTTTTTTAAGAATCCGTAATCAAGACCAAAGTTTAACTCTCTTGTTTTCTCCCAGGTCAATTGTTGATTAGCCAGATTTTCAGACTGCCATCCCGATACCACATTTGCTCCGTTGGCATAAAACGTTTGTTGATTTAATAATGCCTGAGAAGTATAAGGCGCTACGTTATCGTTTCCTGTATAACCTAAACTGGCTCTAAGTTTTAAGTCTGAAATAACCGAATTATTTTCTAAAAATGATTCTTTACTTATTTTCCAGCCCAAAGCTACAGATGGAAAGTTTTGCCATTTATTATCTTTTGATAAAACCGATGAACCATCCCATCTGTTTGAAGCCGTTAATAAGTATTTATCTTTAAAAGTATAATTTAAACGAACAGCATAAGAGCTCAGGGTATTTTTTGCATAAACTGAACTTAAGTTATAACTAGTCTGAACTCCTGACCCTATATTATTTGATCCAACATCAAAAGGCTGATTGTTAGAATATAAATAAGATGTTTCATCAATATTCGAATACAAACTTTGTAACAACAATACACTAACATCATGTACATTGTTAAAAGTGTGTTTTAAATCAATCTGGTTATCCCAGGTATAATTGAAATTATTGAAATTTTTAATTGAAGCAGAATTTTTGCCATTTAAAGTCACACCTGCATTAGTTTGTGCGCCATAAGCTGTACTTGTAACCGTATTTTCGATTCCTGCTGCAAATGTTGTTTTAAACGAAAACCATTTCATTGGCTGGTATTGTAAATAGACATTGCCCACTGTTTGCCATGTTTTTTCTGTCTGTGATGAATTTGCAATCTCCATTAACGGATTTACAGTACTGGTTTTGTTTATTGCCCAGGATCCGTCAGGATAAGTCAATTTTCCAGGCAGGAAAAACAAAGTACCCACTTTTTCGTTTCCTGATGCATCAACAGCCCAAGGCGACATAAGCGGACTTAATCTGAAAGCATCCTGCATAGCCAAATCACTTCCTAATTGTGTATCAAGACGTGCAATTGTTACATTCGCACCAGTAGAAAATTTATCATTTATTTTATGGTTTAAACCTAATTTAAAAGAATATTTATCAGTTCCGTCATTATCTATCAATCCTTTGTCGTTCTGAACACCAAAGCCTAAATTATAACTTAAACCAGAATCTGAACGTCCAGAAATATTTAAATAATTATTCTCTGTCATCCCTGTTTTTAGTATCGCATCATACCAGTTAAAATTATAACCGCTATTGGCTCTTGATACTAATAACGGACTTTGATTTCCTGCCAATGCTGCAAGTTGTGCCGGAGTTTGTGTTGCCGGTGTAGCACTCATATAAGCTACCTGATGAAATTTCCACCACTCTTCACCACTCATCATTTTTGGCAGTCTAGCCGCAGTTTTCGTTCCATAAGAAGTATCATAAGAAACACTAATACCTGATTTAGCACTTATACCACTTTTGGTTGTTACAATAATCACCCCGCTAGCTCCTCTTGATCCATAAATTGCAGCTGAAGATGCATCTTTTAAAACATCCATTCTGGCAATGTCCTGCGGATTTAAAAAGTCGATTCCGTCAGTTGGTACACCATCTACAATGTATAATGGAGAAGATCCGATTAAAGAGTTATTTCCTCTGATCACAACTTTAAAACCATCACCTGAACGACCTGTGCTAGATGAGATCTGAACTCCGGGTGTGCTTCCCTGAATTGCTTCCAGTGCATTTGTGGTATTTCTTTCTGTAATTGTTGCTGCGCTAATTGTACTTACTGAACCGGTAAGATCTGTTTTTTTGACAGAACCATACCCTACAACCACAACTTCATTAAGCGAGTTAGATTGTTCAGTAAGGCTAACATTTACTCTGGCTTTTCCCGCAACACTTACTTCTTGTGTCTGAAAACCTAAATAGCTAATCACTAAAATAGCTTTATTGCTCGTTACATTGATTTTAAAACTTCCTTCAAAATCTGTAGAAGTACCGTTTTTAGTTCCTTTTTCCTGAATATTAACTCCTGGTAATGAGAGTCCTGCTGCATCAGTGATTTTTCCTTCTATTACTGTCGACTGAGCATTGATATTGCTACTCAACAGAAAGGTCATAAAAAATAAAAATACAGTATTGTATTTTATTTTTTTCTTTAATCGTTGTTTGGTATTATTCATAATTTGGTTTAAAAAGTTTGGTTAATTGATTAGTTGTTTAGTTTTTAACAGATTCTACTTTTTTATCATTCACATAAGTATTTATAAAATTGATATTCTTTACATTTTTTAGTGAGTAGACCGAGTCTGCATTTTGTACAATTACATTTTTCAATGTGATATTTTCGGTTGGCGATTGCTCGTAACCATCTGCCCAGACACTATATTTTCCGCCATTTTTTACTTTTACATTTTCAAGACTGATGTTTCTCACAGTTGGAATAAAATTTCCGGTTTGTGATCCATATACATTATAAAACATGGTAATTCGCAAAACACATTCTTTTACTGTTCCTACTTCAAGATTTCGAACATATACATCTTCTATAACTCCGCCTCTTCTTGAATTTGTTTTAATACGAATGGCACGATCCAGATTGGGGCTGTCCATTACACAATTTTCAACAAATACATTATTGACTCCGGCTGATATTTCGCTGCCAATAACCACTCCGCCATGCCCGTCGATCATTTTACAATTTTCTACTATTATATTTTTGCTGGGTATTGCTACTCTTCTGCCATCGGCATCACGTCCGGCTTTGATAGCGATACAATCGTCACCAGTATTAAAAATGCAGTTTTTAATGAGGATATTTTGAGAATATTCAGGATCACAACCGTCATTATTGGGTCCGTGGCTATTTACCTTTACTCCGTCGATAATGATATTATTGGATTTAAGTGGGTGTAAAATCCAAAAAGGAGAATTAATTACGGTTATATCTTTTACCAAAATGGTATTACATTCAAAAAACTCGATAAAGTTTGGACGTAAGTAACGTCCGTCGCCAAAAATCCTTTCTGTCACCGGAATATTTTTTTCAGCCATATCTACCAATACTTCACGATTTTGAGGATCATTTTGAGAAGGAATTCCTTTTTTCCATCCATAATCTTTTCCTCCGGACCAAATCCACCAATTGGTTCGATCTGCCTGACCGTTAAGAGTTCCTTTTCCGGTTACAGCAACATTGGTTTTATTTTTTGCATAGATAAGCGGTGAGTAATTCATGAGTTCTGTTCCTTCAAACGAAGTATGAACAATAGGATAATCTTTTGGATTCAGGCTAAAAAGAACTTCAGCTTTATCTGCCAAATGCAAATTGACATTACTTTCTAAATGTATAGCACCTGTTAAAAATTTACCATTCGGAACCAAAACCTGACCTCCTCCATTTTCTGCACAGGCTTTTATGGCTTTTTGAAAAGCTAAAGTATTAAGCGTTTTTCCGTCAGCAACAGCACCAAAATCAATTATACTGTAAATTTTATCAGCAAAATGTGTCTCTGAAATGCTTTTGATAATTAATTCCTTTTTTTTCCAGGGATCTGAATCAGAAACAGCAGTAGTTTGTCGCGCGCAGGATAAAGCCATTAAAGCAAATGCGCTAAAAATTGAGATTGATTTAAGTGCTATAACCTTATCTGTAATCATTTATATGGTATTTATTGTTTGAAATTCAAAACAATGCAATTATGTAATCGATTACACGAAAATATAAAATAAGTTCCAATACACCAAATTTATTTAGAAATTAATTATATATTTAATTTTTATTAGGAAATATAATTACACTTAATGTAAAAAAACTTATAATTTATTATCATTGTACAACTAAAAACGTTTTAATTATAAATTATGGTAATCGATAACATTTTGTGTAACGTTATAAAAAAAAATGTATTTTTGTCTGTAATTAATTTGAAAAATCTTTTTTAATGAGCGAAAAAATAACCATTTACGATATTGCTGAGAAATTAAATATCACTGCGGCTACTGTTTCAAGGGCTTTAAACAACAACCCTAAAATTAAAGAGAGCACACGTGAGTTGGTTATTAAAACCGCTGCCTCAATGAACTATAAGCAAAATAAGCTTGCGCTGGCATTAAAAAGTGGCCGAAGCAATAATATTGGGGTAATTGTTCCCCGTATAGACAGCAACTTTTTTGCATCTGTAATCAGAGGAATTGAAGAAGAACTGCATCCGCACGGTTATCAGGTAATTATTTGCCAGACGCATGAAAGCCCGAAAAGAGAAAATGAGAACTTATATACACTTATCGATGCTCAGGTCGATGGTATTATAATGTCGGTTACAGATGTCACAGGAGAAAACGATGGTGCTTTTCAAAATGTATTAGAAAAAAATGTTCCACTTATCTTTTTTGACCGAAGTAAACATATTGAAGGTGTAAGCTCAGTTACCATCAATGACTTCAGAGGCGGATATCTAACCACAAAACACTTAATCAACGAAGGCTGTCGCTGTATCGCTCACTTATCAGGAGATCAATCGCTTGAGATATTTAAGAACAGGTTTTTAGGTTACAAACAAGCTTTATTAGATAACGGAATGACTTTTAAGGAAGAATATGTTATTCCTGTAAAAAGTATGGTTGAAGCCGGTAAAGAAGCTGTTGATTTACTGCTTCAGCTGCCTACTCCTCCTGATGCTATTTTTTCATCGAGTGATTTTGCCGCTTTAGGCGCCATTCAGGAATTAAAAGAAAGAAACATCAGTATTCCTAAAGAATTTTGCGTAGCCGGTTTTAGTAATGAACCTTTCACCAAATTCATGGAATTATCGATTACTTCTGTAGATCAGTCTCCACTTGAAATGGGAAAAATGTCTGCACGTGTATTTTTAGAACAAGTAGACAAAACCGATACAATTAAAATCGAAAAAAAGGTAGTTCTTGCGCCAGAATTACATATTCGTAAATCATCATCAAGAACTACCTTTTAATTTTTTTTACCATATAAGTTATATCAGTTCATTTTAGCTTTGTGTATATTATTAAACATACAGCTTAAATTTACTCATATAACTTATATGATTCAAATCTTATAGCGATACTCCTCTTTTCCAGGGAATAAAATCGTTTTGATTTAGGATTGCTGCTTTGGTTTTTATAGTACCACTTGCAACATCAATGATGAATTCTAACATCTCATCAGCCATTTCATCAATAGATTTTTCTCCGGTAATAATTCCTCCCGTGTCAATATCGATAATATCAGACATTTTATTCGCTAACTGTGTATTGGATGAGATTTTTACAACCGGCGCAATTGGATTTCCTGTTGGAGTTCCTAAACCTGTAGTAAACAACACCATATTTGCTCCTGAACCTACCATAGCAGTTGTACACTCTACGTCGTTTCCTGGCGTACAAAGTAATGTTAAACCCGGTTTAGTGATGTATTCACCATAATCAAATACTCCTGTAATTGGCGAAGTTCCTCCTTTTTTAGCTGCTCCTGCTGATTTCATGGCATCGGTAATCAAACCATCTTTGATGTTACCCGGTGACGGATTCATATCAAATCCTGAACCTGCATCGACCACTGTTTTTTCATACCATTGCATTAAATCAAGAAATCTTTTTCCGCTTTCATCTTCTACACAACGATTTACCAATTCCTGCTCTACTCCGCATAATTCAGGGAATTCAGAAAGAATTGTTGTTCCTCCCAAAGCTGCCAGCAAATCTGAAGTAACTCCTAAAGTCGGGTTTGCAGAAATTCCCGAAAATCCATCAGAACCACCGCATTCTAAACCAATTCTTAATTTAGACAATGGAGCCGGCTCTCTTTTTATTTCGTTTGCCTTTTTAATAGCCTCAAAAGTATCCTTTACAACACTGCTAAGCATTGCTTCGATTGTTCCTATTTGCTGCTGATCGTAAATTAATACCGGTTTTTTACTGTTTGGATTTATTGCGTCAAGGGCATCTTTAAAGATCTGAATTTGCAGGTTTTGACATCCTAAACTCAATACTGTTGCTCCGGCAACGTTTGGATTGTTTACATAACCAGCCAGCAATTTAGCCAAACTATGAGAATCCTGACGAATTCCTCCGCAACCTCCCTGATGGGTAATAAACTTTACCTCGATATTATTAAACAAGTTAGCATCGTTTGAAGCTTCCTGATTTCCGGCACCTCCTGTTTCTGATTTAACTAAAGAACGAAGCAACAATTGATAATCGTTTTCTTTAGGTTTCATCAACTCTTTTTCGAAAATATCTTTTAAGATTTCGATGTTTCTGTTTTCACAAAATACTAATGGAAAAAACAACCATACATTTTCTGTTCCCACTTGACCGTCTTCTCTGTGATAACCTTGCCAAGTTCTGTCTTTCCACTTATCAATATTTGGAGCCGTCCAGCCAATCGTTTCGGTTTTTCCGGTTACTTTATCACTTTCATGCTTTACGTTTGAAGTCGAAAGTAATCCGCCTTTTTCAATTTTGGCACTTGCTTTTCCAACCAAAACACCATACATAATAATCCTGTCTCCTACATTAAAAGGAACCATTGCGATTTTATGTTTCATCTTCACATCACTCTCAACCGTAACATCTTCGCCTTCAAAATGAATCACTTCGCCAGCCAAAAGGTTTACCAAAGCTACTGCTACATTATCAGTAGGATGAACTTTTATTAATTTTTTTTGCGTTGCCATAACTAAACTTTCTGAGTTATTGTATTTACTTGTTTTTGAAAATTGGCAAAACCATTTTCTATACCATTTGCATCAATTTCTTCTAATGCTGTTGCAATTGCTTTTGTTAAACCAGGAATAAGCGTTAAATCTTCATCCCAGAAACTTTTATTCTGCAAAGTAAGTCTTGCTATTTTCTCATAATCATCAGATTTCCAAAGTGCGTCAAAGAAAGAAACGATGTCTTCACTATCGTTAACCGGTAAGACTTGTTCTTTCCATGTTCCTTTATAAAAACGAATCAAAGCAGCAAATGCAAACGTTAAATGAACCGGAAGTTTGTGATGAATATCTACATACCCCGTTAAACTTGGCAATACACGTACTTTGAATTTTGAAATTGAATTTAATGCAATCGAAGACAATAAATGCTTAATAAACGGATTTCTAAAACGATCCAGAATTTCTTCAGAAAAACTTGCTAATTCTGCTTTATCCATGTTCAACGTTTCATTAATTTCCTCAAAAACAACTTTGTTTACAAAATCACCGGTAAAAGCATTATCAACAGTTTCTTTTACAGTTTCATTTCCGTAAAGCAACGAAAATGGTACCATGGCAGTATGCGCTCCATTTAAAATCCTTACTTTACGGGTACGGTAAGGCTGCATATCAGTTACAATTTTTACATCTAAGCCTGTTTTTTCAAACGGAAGTTTTGTTTTCAATTTATCATCACCTTCAATTACCCATAAAAAGAAACTTTCAGCACTTACAATCAAATCATCTTTGTAGTCTAATTGACTGTTGTATTCTTCAATTTGATCTTTTGGATACCCCGGAACAATTCTGTCTACTAATGTATTATGAAAAGAACAACTATTTGTTAACCATGCAACAAATGCATCTTCTAATTTCCAGTCGGTAGCATATTTTAAAACAATTTCTTTTAAAGTATCTGAATTGTAATTAATTAATTCGCAAGGAATAATCGTTAATCCTTTGTCTGCTGCTCCATTAAAGTGTTTGAATCTTTCATGCAAAAGAACAGTTAATTTCGCCGGAAACGAAACCGGCGGCTGCATTGTTGGAAGATCTGAAGCAATATATTCAATACCGGCTTCAGTTGTATTAGAGATTATAAAAGCTAACTCTTCTTCTTTCGCTAAAGCTAAATATTCCTGAAAAGAAGCATAAGGATCAACTGCTTTTACAATATTGGTAATCAATTCTTTTTCCTGAATTTCCTCTCCTTTTTTTACCCCTTTCATGAACAAAGTATACAAACCGTCCTGTGCATTGATCATATTTACCAAACCTTTATCGATAGGCTGTACCACTGCTATTCCTGCATTAAAATCAGCTTCCTGGTTTAATTTTTGAAATGCATATTCTACAAAGGCTCTCAAAAAGTTACCTTCTCCAAATTGAACTATTTTGATGGGAAGTTTATTTGAAAACCCCGAGTTTGATCTGTTTATTTTTTCCATTTTAATTCTTCTTTAAAGTGTTATAAATAATCACATTTAAATACCTTATTCATTTTCTCAAATTTTTTTTGAACATGTAAAAGAAACATTACACTTGTGTGAGGACATAAAGTGTGCTGTGAGGAATGACACGCTTTATTGGCAAGTGTAATGTTCAATTACAATCTCTAAAATCTAAAAAAAACGCAATCTTAAATAAGGAATTGGCATGATTACTCCTTATCTATTTTCTAATATTTTTTATAATATCAAGTACCTGACTTACTTTGTTTTTTAAACCGTCAAAATCTTTGTTATCGAGTATTTCTTTTGAAATCAACTGAGATCCGATACCTACGCAGGTTGCGCCGGCATTTAACCATGAAGTCAGACTTTCAACAGTTGGCAAAACTCCGCCTGTTGGCATTATATTCGTCCATGGACACGGTCCTTTTATGGCTTTTATAAATTCTGGTCCATAGATATCCCCCGGAAATAATTTTACAATTTCGCATCCTAATTCTTCTGCTCTTGCAATTTCAGTTAAAGTTCCGCAGCCCGGAGACCATAATACTTTTCGTCGATTACAGGCAATCGCAATATCTTCTCTAAAAACCGGAGTTACAATAAAGTTAGCCCCTAAACTCATATATAATGAAGCCGCGGCAGCATCGGTTACAGAACCTACACCCAACATCATTCCCGGTAATTCTGCCAGAGCATATTTGTTTAAAGCTCCAAAAACTTCGTGGGCAAAATCACCTCTGCTTGTAAACTCCATTAATCGGGCACCACCATCATAACAGGCTTTTAAAACCTTTTTACTTATCTCTAAATCTGAATGAAAAAACAACGGAACCATTCCGTTTTCTTTCATTTGTAATGCCACTTCTATTCTTGAATATTTTGCCATTTTATTTTAATTATCTTGATACTAATGCAGATCCATCACCATCAACCATATTTTCAACTTCTTTTAAAGTAACCAGATTATAATCTCCAGCAATGGTATGTTTTAAACAGCAGGCTGCTACTGCAAAATCTAATGCTCTTTGATTATTATTCTGATATTGCTGCAATCCGTAAATCAATCCGCCCATAAAAGCGTCTCCACTTCCTACTCTGTCTACAACCGGAGTTACCTCTTTCACCGCTGCCTGATAAATTGCTTTTCCATCAAACAAAATACCCCCAATTCTTTGGTGTGATGCACTTACAGAATAACGTAGAGTTGTGGCTACGGTTTTTAAATTCGGAATCAAATCAAACAACTTCGTGTATAAAACAGGCAATGATTTTTCGTCCTGATAATTAGGGTTTACTTTAGGAATTCCCAACATAAAATACGCCGTGTCGATATCGCCTAAAATAACATTACTGTATTGTAACATTTCCGGCATAACTTCACTTGGTGTTTTACCGTATTGCCATAATTTTGATCTGTAATTCAAATCGCATGAAATGGTAATCCCTAATTTATGAGCTACTTTAATCGCTTCTAAACAGGCCTCGGCAGCACTTTGAGAAATAGCCGGCGTAATGCCGCTCCAGTGAAACCAACTTGCACCTTGCAATACTTTTTCCCAGTCGATTGTTCCTTTTTGAATCGTTGCCATTGAGCTGTGAGCACGATCATATACTACATTACTTCCGCGTGTTCCTGCACCGGTTTCTAAGAAATAAATTCCTAAACGTTCTCCTCCATAAACTATGTTTTTAGATTCTACGTTCATTTTGCGTATTTCTTTTAATGCAGATAAACCAATTTCATTTTCAGGTAATCTTGTAACAAATTCGGCATTTACTCCATAATTAGCCAAAGAAACGCATACATTAAATTCTCCGCCTCCATACGTAGCACCAAATGCCGTAGATTGCGAAAAACGTAAATGTCTTTCTGTCGATAAACGCAGCATGATTTCACCAAATGCAACTATTCTACTCATATTATATTTTTTTTGCCACAGATTACAATGATTAAAAAAACCTACATAACATTGTGTAAATCTTTGTGAATTTTGTGGTTATTTTTTAATTAGAATTTGAAATATTCTTTTGCGTTATTATAAGAAATGTCTGAAACTAATTTTCCGATCCATTCCATATCATTTGGCAGTTCGCCACGCTTGATTTCATCACCTAAAAGATTACATAAAATACGTCTGAAATATTCATGTCTTGGAAAAGACAGGAAGCTTCTTGAATCTGTCAGCATTCCAACAAAACAGCTGATTAGTCCCATATTTGAAAGAGCATTTAATTGCTTAGTCATTCCGTCTTTCTGGTCTAAAAACCACCAGCCTGATCCAAACTGAACTTTTCCACGAACACTTCCGTCATTGAAGTTTCCAATCATGGTTGCCATCACTTCGTTATCAGCAGGATTTAAGTTATAGATAATCGTTTTGGTCAATTTATCTTTACTATCCAAAGCATTTAAAAAGCCAGATAATTTTTGTGCCTGCGGATAATCTCCAATAGAATCCCAACCTGTATCAGGACCTAAAATTCTGTGCATACGGGCATTATTATTACGTAATGCTCCTAAGTGAAATTGCTGCACCCATCCAAATTCATGATAGGTTTCAGATAAAAACTGCAGTACAGCGCTTTGGAATTTTAATGCTTCTTCGGCCGTAATAATTCTGTTTTCTCTTTTCTTTTTGAAGATATTCGATATTTCATTTTCTGTGAATTCTTCAAAATAAATCTGATCTAAACCGTGATCACTAAGTTTACAACCGTTTTGATTAAAAAATTCAATTCGTTTTCTTAATGCACTGCATAAATCAGTATACGTGTGAATTGCAATTCCGGACACATCCCCTAATATGTCCAGATATGCATTATAACCATCATTAGAAATTAAGATAGCTTTATCAGGTCTGAAAGCTGTACTCATTTTAGTTCCTATTGGATTTTTAGCCAGTTTTTGATGAAACTCTAAAGAATCTACAGGATCTTCTGTAGTACAAACCAATTCAGCGTTTACTTTTTTAAGCAGGTTTTGTGTACTGTATGCCTGAGAATTAATTTTTTCTGTTGTTTCGATATAGATTTTCTCAGCTGATTTTTCGTTCAGTAAATCATAAATATCAAAATAACGTGCTAATTCTAAATGTGTCCAGTGGTATAACGGATTACGCATCGTATACGGAACTGTTTTTGCCCAGTTCAGGAATTTATCTTTATCTGATCCGTTTCCGGTTACAAATTGCTCGTTGATTCCCAATGTACGCATGGCGCGCCATTTGTAGTGATCTCCGTTGATCCAAACCTGTGTAATGTTGTCAAAAATTTTATCTTCAGCAATAAACTGAGGATTTAAGTGATTATGATAATCTATTATAGGCTGATTTTTAGAGTAATTATGATATAATTCTTCAGCAAATTTATTTTCCAGTAAAAAATTATCGTTTATGAATGTTTGATTTGCGCTCATGTCTTTTTTAATATAATTTGAGAATTATTCTTCGTTTGATGGTTTTCCAATGGTAGCCAGGATTCCACCATCAACATATAAAATGTGACCGTTTACAAAGTCACTTGCCTTAGAAGATAAAAATATTGCTGCTCCGGCCAGATCACCCGGATCTCCCCATTTTGCAGCAGGAGTACGGCTGATGATAAAATCGTTAAACGGATGACCATCAACTCTGATAGGTTTTGTTTGTTCGGTTGCAAAATAACCTGGTCCAATTCCGTTAATCTGAACATTGTATTTTGCCCATTCTGTCGCCATATTTTTGGTCAGCATTTTCAACCCGCCTTTTGCAGCAGCATAAGCCGAAACGGTATTTCTGCCCAACTCGCTCATCATCGAACAAATATTGATTATTTTTCCCTGTCTTCTTTCGATCATTCCTTTGGCAACATGCTTAGAAACAATAAATGGGCTTACTAAATCAATATCTATCACTTCTCTGAAATCTGCCACTTCCATATCCAACAGCGGAATTCTTTTAATGATTCCGGCATTGTTTATCAGGATATCAATTGGCCCCACTTCACTTTCTATCTTCTGAACAGCTTCTTTGACTTCTTTTTCTTCGGTTACATTAAATTTATATCCAACTGCATTAATTCCTTCACTTTTAAGCAAGGCAACAGCATCATCAATTTTTTGCTGAGAAGAATTTCCGTTTACCACAATGGTTGCTCCCGCTTCACCTAATCCTTTTGCCATTGCCATTCCCAGTCCGTGTGTACTTCCTGTAATCAGGGCAACTTTCCCTTTTATATCAAATAAGTTTGTCATAATTCTTATCTTAAATCAGTAATTTTGCAGACATCCATATCTCCGTAATCTAAATTTTCACCCGCCATTCCCCAGATAAACGTATAATTACTGGTTCCTGAACCTGAGTGAATTGACCAGGGCGGGGAAATAACAGCCTGATGATTATTCATCCAGATGTGTCTGGTTTCCTGAGGTTCTCCCATAAAATGGCAAACTGCCTGATTTTCCGGAATGTCTAAATAAAAATAAACTTCCATTCTGCGATCATGTACGTGTGCCGGCATTGTATTCCAGACGCTTCCCGGCCTTAATTCGGTCATTCCCATTTGCAATTGACAAGTCGTTACCACGCTGCCAATAATCATTTGGTTTACAGTACGGTGATTTGCCGTTTCCATAGTACCCAATTCTAATTTATTTGCTTCTGCCAGGCTTACTTTTACTGTTGGGTAAGTGGTGTGAGCCGGTGCAGAGTTGATATAAAATTTAGCCGGATTTTTACTATCATCACTTTTAAAAATTACTTCTTTGTTACCACTCCCGATATACAAAGCATCTTTAAATCCAAGTTCAAAAGATTGTCCGTCGACCACGACAGAACCGCTTCCGCCCACATTAATAATCCCGATTTCTCTTCTTTCTAAAAAATAAGATGCTTTAAGCGGATCAATGCTTTCTAGTTTTAAATCTCCTTTTACCGGAACAGCTGATCCTGCAATGTATCGATCATAATGAGAATATGTTAATACAATTTCATCTTCCTGCATTAAGTCATCAATTAAGAATTCGTTTCTTAATTCCTGTGTATCGTATTTTTTAACAGCTTCGGGGCTTGACGCGTATCTTGAACTATATTTTGTCATAATTTTTATTTTAATGTAATCGATTGCACAAAATTAGATTTTTATTTTTAAAAATACATTTTTGATGTATTAAAATTTTCTGAATATTATAAATCTGTAATAGGTCTGTATTTAGGAACTAATGATTTCATCACTACCCAGCCTGTTAAGTAACAAACCGCACATATAGAGAAAATGATAAAATATCCGGCTTCAATACCATGAAAGCCCATAAACGACATATTGTTTTCTTTAGCATAATCAAACAACATTCCGGAACCTTTATTGATAAAAGTAGAACCAACTCCTCCGGCCAAACCACCAATTCCTGTAATAGTTGCAATTGCTTTTTTAGGAAACATATCTCCTACTGTAGTAAAAATATTTGCCGACCACGATTGATGAGCAGCTCCTGCAATACCAATAATTATAATCGGAATCCAGTAACTAATATATCCTAAAGGCTGTGCTATTAAAGCCAATAATGGAAAAAAGGCAAAAATTAACATCGCTCTCATTCGGCCTTCATAAGGATTCATTCCTTTCTTTTCAACAAAATAAGTAGGCAGCCAGCCTCCAATAATAGAAAGTAAGGTAATCATGTATAAAACAAACAATGGCAAAGCGGCCTGAGTCGAATTCATTCCGTAAACAGAGCTTAAATAAGCGGGAGTCCAAAACAGAAAAAACCACCAAACACCATCTGTCATAAATTTTCCAAAAGCAAAAGCCCACGTTTGTTTGTATTTAAAGCATTCTACAAAAGACACTTTATCTTTGGTTTCAGGCACATAGCCTTCAATCTTACTATCTGCAATATCATCCTGTTGAATATATTCTAATTCTGCAGCACTTACTTTTGGATGCCTTTCGGGTTTATCGTACATAAAAATCCAGAATCCCATCCAGACAAAACCTAAAGCGCCAATAATAATGAAAGCCATTTCCCAACCAAAAGATTTTGCAATAAACGGAATAGATATAGGAGCAGCCAACGCTCCTACAGTAGCACCAGCATTAAAAATACTCGTTGAAAATGCCCTGTCTTTTTTAGGAAAATATTCAGCTGTGGTTTTGATAGCTGCCGGAAAATTTCCTGCCTCACCTACTGCCAGAACAAAACGGGCAAATATGAACAATGTAACACTTACATTAATTACCATTCCGGTATCTTTTACCAGATGAATGGCTTCCTTAGCGCCTTCAAAACCTACAAACCAGTTTCCTGTAATAATTCCAGCAGTAGCAATTCCGCAAAATGCATGCAAACAAGCACCAAGAGACCAAATTCCAATTGCCCACAAAAATCCTTTTTTAGTATCCATCCAGTCTACAAAACGACCAGCAAACAATAAAGAAACGGCATAAAAAATAGAAAACAATGCAGTGATATTACCATAATCGTTGTTAGTCCAGTGAAACTCGGGTGCAATAAAATCGCTCCAGGTCAAAGAAAGTACCTGTCTGTCTAAATAATTAATTGTTGTTGCAAAAAAAAGTAACGCACATATACTCCAACGATACCTTCCTGTTGATTTTTTGGTTTGGCTCATAATAACTGCATCTGTTTGATTCATAGTAGTGGTTTATTATAAAATTTTATATTTTTTTGGGTAATACAATTTCTCTTTTGGCCTTAATACAAAAACATCATGATCTCTGAATTAAACACAAGAAAATCAATAAATGTAATCGATTGCACAAATATAGTTTTAAATCTTTATATTCCAAATAAATTATATAAAAAATTATTTTAACTCATTAATTAAACATATAGAATAAAAAAAAGAACTCAAAATTACAGATTAAACAATATATTTGTTAAAAACTAACATGTGAAATTTGTCCGTTTTAAGTATCAAAATTGTACAGAAAACTTTCACTTCTGATTAAATTTCAGGATTATCTTCCGTTTTTAAGTAAAATTCAATTGTAACAATTACATTTATTAAGAGGGAATTGGTTAAAAAGCCTTATTTTTGAAATACACTATTACTTTATTATTCACTAATTCATTATAAAATTGAAAACCTTAAAAAAGCAACTGCAAAAAAAAATATGGCTTATCTCAGCACTTTTTATCGGTATGACTAATCAAATTCTGGCTCAAAATCAAACTATCGTTCCGCTTTGGAATAAAATTCCTGATGAAATCAAGGCTCCGGATTACAAAGAAAAAGAGCAAATAACCGACGGAAAAGTAATGAGCACAAGCTTAGTATCTATTCCAACATTGAGTATTTTTCTGCCAGCAGCAAACAAACCCAATCAAACAGCAGTTATTATTTTTCCAGGTGGCGGATATCAGCATTTGGCAATTGATAAGGAAGGAACTAAAGTAGCTCAATGGCTTAATAGTCTAGGAATTGCAGCTTTTGTTGTAAAATACAGATTACCCAGCGATAAGATCATGAAGAACAAAAACATTGGTCCGCTGCAGGATGCACAGGAAGCAGTACGCTATGTAAGACAAAATGCAGCAAAATACAATATAGATGCTACCAAAATTGGTATTATGGGATTTTCTGCAGGCGGACATTTGGCTTCTACACTAGCCACGCATTACGATGACAAAGTATATGAAACTACTTCAAAAATAAGCGCCCGACCTGATTTTTCTCTTTTAATTTATCCTGTAATTACGATGGTAAATGAGGTCACACACAAAGGATCACAAACCAATTTATTAGGAAACTCGCCTTCTCAGGATCTTCTGGGTTATTTTTCGAGCGAAAAAAGAGTTACGGCCCAGACACCCTTAGCATTTCTCGTGCATGCAACTGATGACAGTACAGTTCTGGTAGAAAATAGTATCAATTATTACCTGGCACTTAAAAAAAATAATGTTCCGGCGGAGTTACATATTTATGAAAAAGGCGGACATGGTTTTGGATTGGGTGTAAAAGATACCAGCAAATTCTGGACAAGAGATTGTGAAGAGTGGTTAAAAAGTCGCGGATTACTATAAAGCTTTAAAATCAAAACTTATTAAAGAATAAAAAAAGGGCCTTTAGATTTGTCCCCCCATTGACTAAATCTAAAAACCCTATAAAAATTGGACTTTCTGTATTCTTGCAAATTCATACAAAATATTCACAATAAGCGAATATGTCGTTTTTATTGTTAATTTGTTTCTCCAAAAACATTAACCATAACATCAAAAATGTGTTTAAAAAGGTAAAAAACAACATCTATATCGATTGTTACAGTACAAATTTACAAGCAACTTTAGAGAAAACATTACGGTTTTCCTCATTTTGAGAAAATATTTTTCTTAAATTCTTTAAACGACTGAAAATCTATCTATTTATTCTTTTTATATATTTTAAAATCCCAGTCATTTTCTTATCCTAGATTAAGTTGAACCTGTTTTTTTTGAAATAAATTTGTCAAATAAACTACATAGATGATGAAAACTCTTGAATTCTTGTTATTGGGAAAAAATGAAGCCATTCTGGCTATTTTGCTTCGACTTGTAAATGCTGAAGAAAATTGGAATGCAATTGCTTTTAATAATGAAAAAGAAGCTCAAAAGTACTTTCAAAACAATAAAATTGACATTGTTTTATTGAGTTCCGGAATCGAGGATCATATCGAAAAAGAATTTTCTTCCTTTTGTTTAAAACATCAGCCGCAGGTTGAAGTGATTGAACACTTTGGCGGCGGAAGCGGATTATTAAAATCTGAAATTATGCACCGATTGCATCTGAAAGAAAAAATGCAATTTTAATGTAATACTAATAAGAAAGAGAAAAATGATTTTAGATTCGAAATTTAACTGAAAAACCAATACCAAATGGAAAAAAAATATTCTGTTGTTATTCAGCCCTCAGAAAGCGGAATTGATATTATCAAAACAATGAAAGAAGAACTGTCTGCAAAAATTGGCTGGTTTAACAGTAAAAATTCTGTTGCTCATATTACTATTTGCGAATTCAGTATTGACGATTCACAATTACAAAAACACAAACAAAAACTTCTTAAAATCTGTGATACCTTCACTCCTTTTCAAGTTTATTTTGATCATTTTGGTGCTTATGATACTGCAGGCGCTTTTTATATTGCGCCAAACGAAGATTCTAAAAATGCTCTAAAACCAATCATAAAAAAAGTTCAGGAATCCTTAAAATCATTAAAACTAAAAAAAAGCGATGACCCACATATTAGTATTGGAAGAAAACTAACTCCCGAAAATCTTAAAATTGCATCACAGCTTTTTACTGCAATCGACATTGATTTCCTGTGCAAAGAAATTGTTTTAAGAGAATTAGAACCACATAAACAGTTTTTTGTAATTGATACTTTTTCCTTTGGCAGTAATCCTGAATCTGAATTTATACAGGGAAGTTTGTTCTAAGCACAAAGATTGCCCCCAGGCATGCAAAGTTTTTTTATTTAATACTACAATTTTCATATCCTGAAAAGAACAGATTCAAAATATAAAATCTGCCAAAATCTATGTGTTAAAAATATTCGTATATTTGATTTTTACAATTAAAAATCATTATGAAATCTCTGGAATCCTTTTACAAAGATATTACCGAAGGTTCAGCCATTGAACCAAGTTCGTTATTGCCCAATGACATCCAAAAAGAGATTGGACATTTTAATGTATTTGATATCAAAGAACTTCTCGAACGTCTTCAGGGAAAATCGGTTATGCCTTATGATCGTCGTGCTTATTATAAAATTAGTTTAATAAAAGGTAAAAACCGTGCTGAATATGCAAATAAAATAATCGAAATCGAAAAACAAGGGCTTCTATTTGCTACTCCAAAGATTCCGTACAATTATCTTCCTCAGGACACCAATCAGTCTGGACAATTTTGTGTTTTTACCAGCGAATTTTTATCGAAAAACAAAAGCGGAATTGACTTAGACGAACTTCCTATTTTTGCTTCAGACGGTTATCCTGTTTTTCAGCTTACCGATGAAGAAGTTGAAGAAGTTGAATTGATTTTCAATAAAATACAAAAAGAAATCAATTCAGATTATATTTACAAATACGATTTGATTCGAAATTATGTGGCAGAATTAATTCACTTTGGACAAAAATTACAGCCTATAACAGCCTTATATTCTAAACATAATTCGGCAGCAAGAGTTTCTTCTTTATTTGCTGAATTACTCGAAAGACAATTCCCGATTGAATCTCCAAATCAGCGATTAGAATTAAGAACAGCCAAAGATTTTGCTGAAAGATTATCTGTTCACGTGAATCATCTGAATAAAGTTTTAAAAGTAAATACCGGAAAAACTACCACTGAATTAATTAGCAGCAGATTAACCAACGAAGCCAAAATCCTCCTGAAACAAACGGATTGGAATATCTCTGAAATTGCTTTTTCTTTAGGTTTTGAAGAACTGGCACATTTTTCTAATTTCTTTAAAAAACAAACTTCTTTTACGCCTTTAGCTTTTAGGAATTGATTGTTTATGTTTCAGGTTTAGAATTTGAATATCTGATTTGAATTTTGCAAACATCGGTTTGATATTTACAATTCTCTGCTCCTGTTTCGCCTTTACCTTTGTATTATCAATTTAAAAGATCGAAAAGATGAATGTATCAAATAACAAAATTTTAATAACCGGTGGCGCAAGCGGTATCGGACTTGGACTTACCCAAAGATTCATTGAAGAAAATAATACCGTAATTATTTGCGGCAGACGAGAGTCTGTTTTAGCCGAAGTTAAGACGAAATTTCCTTCTGTAATTACAAAAGTATGTGATTTATCAAACGAAACCGAACGTAAAGCTCTTTACGAATGGATTGCAGAAAATCACAGCGATTTGAATGTTTTAATAAATAATGCAGGAATCCAGAAATGGGTTTCGGTTACAGATGCTGATTTTTATGAAAGTATGAAATCTGAAATCTCAACCAATATCGAGGCTCCGTTACATTTAACTTCCTTATTTATCAATTTACCCTCGCTAAGAACGGTTATGAATGTTACTTCGGGATTGGCTTTTTCTCCATTTGCTAAAGTTCCGGTTTATTCGGCTACAAAAGCATTTTTCCGTTCGTTTACACTTTCACTTCGTCATATCCTCAAAGCAAAAAATATCGAAGTAATCGAAATTATTCCGCCCGCATTAAATACAGACCTCGGCGGTGTTGGACTGCATGATGCACATCCAAGTGTAAGCCATTTTATTGAAGCTATTTTTGAGCAATTAAAAGAAGGAAAAGAAGAACTCACTTTTGGAACCAGCGAAACAAGACTGAATGCAAGTGTACCAGAATTAAAAGCTTCTTTTAATGCGTTACATTCAAATTAATTTCATTTAACACAATAATCAAACACATAGAAACACAACTTTCAGGAACTTAAAAAAGCATTTCAATTGTCTTTTTGTATTCTTAATAAAGTATCAAATATCAAAACAATGCTATGTGTTTAATGTTTTTACTCAGATTTTAAGTTTCAGATTAGCATATTAGCCTGAAACTTAAAACAAACTTATAATTAAAATTTAAAACAAATATAAAATGGCGATAAACACAAAAATAGCTCTTGTTACAGGCGGTAGCAGAGGTTTAGGAAAAAATATGGCGATTGCGATCGCAAAAAAAAGAATCGACGTAATTATTACTTATAACAGTAAAAAAGATGAAGCTGATGCTGTTGTAAAAGAAATTGAAAGCTTAGGACAAAAAGCTGCTTCTCTTCAATTAAACGTGGCAGATTCAGATACTTTTGATACTTTTTTCGAAAGTGTATCAAAAACTTTAAAAGATACTTTCAAAACGGATAAATTCGACTTTTTGATAAACAATGCAGGAATTGGCATTCACAATTCGTTTGTTGGAACTACCGAAGCCGAATTTGACCAATTGACCAATATTCAGTTTAAAGGCCCGTTTTTCTTAACGCAAAAAGGATTAAATGTTATGAATGACGGTGGCGGAATCGTAAATATTTCAACTGGTCTGGCTCGTTTTTCATTTCCGGGCTATGCTGCTTATGCTGCCATGAAAGGGGCGATCGAAACGCTTACAAAATATCAGGCAAAAGAATTAGGCCAAAGAAAAATCAGAGTCAATGTTGTGGCTCCGGGAGCAATAGAAACTGATTTTGGCGGCGGAGTTGTTCGCGACAATGCACAAATGAATCAGCAAATCGCTTCTGTGACTGCTTTAGGAAGAGTTGGCTTACCAGATGATATTGGTGGCGTTGTTGCTTTTTTATGTACCGAAGATGCGCGTTGGGTAAATGCACAACGCATTGAGGTTTCTGGAGGAATGATGCTATAAGTATAGATAAATCAAACAGATTACAAAAAAACAAAACCCGACAGATTTTAAAAATCTGTCGGGTTTGTCCTTTGAATATATTGAGTTAGTAAGTATTCTATATTAATCTTTTTCGATAATGACATCAAAACCACCATCTTTATCAAACACAACATCGTAAAATTTGGTGTCTTTTTGTATTCCAACCTCATAAGTTGTTTTATTTTTATCATCTACGACCACAGCGATTTCTTTGATTGCTTTTCCTGAATAATTTTTCTTAAGATAAGCTTGTGCTTTTTGCGGAAGCTGACTTAACGAAATCTGTTGCTCAAATGCTTTTAGAACTCCCAAATTATCATAAACTGCCAGCGATTTTGTTGCCTTATCAGAATTGAATTTTGCTTCGTAACGAATCTCATCATCGTCATCACCTACATATTTCATTGTCCAGACCGCTATTTTGCCCGGATATTCTTTTTGAAAAGTATATAAAACTTTTTCCGGCGGTGTTACAACTTTATCAGGAGAAACTCCTGTCTGACCTATCAAAAAACTACTATATAAAAAGGCAATAATAAAAAAAATGTTCTTCATGATCTAGTGTTTTAAAATCAAACTCCTTTAAATAACGTATTAAAATTACTACTTTAAAATGAAGAAAAGATGAAATTTTAAAAAATTGTTGCAATTCTTAAAAAAAAGTTAAAACACATCGTAACAATGACTAACATTGTACGTCTTAACTTTATAACCTTAAACCAAAACAATGAAATCTAATCTTAAAAATTTTGAAAATTCTCCACAGCTTTATGCCCGAATTGCCGGAATATTATACCTTGTAATCATTATAATGGGCTTCTTTGCCGAAACTTTTGTTAGAAATAAATTGTTTGTTTCAGGAAATCCCACAGCTACTGCAAACAACATTACATTTTTTCAGTTTCAATGGAAAATAGGCATCACAGCCGATCTTATTATGCAAATTTGCGATTTACCCGTAATGATTATTTTGTACTACCTTTTAAAACCGGTGAACAAAAAACTGGCCTTACTTAATTTGTCTTTCAATTTGATTCAAACAGCTGTTTTGGTTGCTAACAAATTAAATCTTCTGGCAGCGTTATTCTTTTTGGGAGATGCTGAGTATCTAAAATCATTTTCTCAGGACCAATTGCATACTTTATCTTATCTTTCTATTAAACTACATGATTTTGGTTTTGGTGTTGGCTTAATCTTTTTTGGATTTGTCTGTCTTCTGGAAGGTTATATGATTTTTAAATCAGGGTATTTCCCTAAAACTCTTGGCGTATTAATGGCCATTGCAGGAGTCTGTTATTTGTTTAATAGTTTTGCCTTAATTCTTATACCACAGCTTTCAAGTATTGTGATCTTAATGCCTTGTTTAATTGCCGAATTATCACTTAGTCTATGGCTGGTTTTTAAAGGAATTAACCTTTCTGTCTGGAAACAAAAAATGATATCAGAATAATGGTAGTAGCTATGAATTTACGAACGCAACGAAACAATAATTCGTAAATTCGCAGAAAAAATATTTTCGCATTATTATAAAATCAAAAAAGCCTGCAGGATTCATCCTTTCAGGCTTTTCTTTTGAAATAATTGAATTAGTAAATAATCTTTATGTTTCTCCGGCATTTACTTTTTTAGTCGGTCAGATAATTCTCTTTTATAAGTTATCCCGACTGGTAATTTTTCATTTTTAATCACGACAAAATCTCTGTCTGTGGTTTCTATTTTATCCAGCGCTACGATGTACGATTTATGAATACGCATGAAATTTTTCTCAGGCAGACATTTTTCAAATTCGCTGGTAGTTATCGAAGCGAGATAGGTTCTTTTTGTGGTGTGCAATTTCACATAATTACCAAAACTTTGTGCAAATAAAAGCTGATCTAATTCGATATCCATAAAATAGCCATCGACTTTTACACTTACAGTATTTACAATGGTTTCTTCTGTTTTTACTTTTACTGTTTCGGTAGCAAAAAAACGATCAACCGCTTTTAAAAACCTCGGAAAATAGATTGGTTTTAAAAGATAATCTATTACTCCGTAATCATAGCTTTCCAGTGCATATTCAGAATAAGCAGTCGTTAGAATTGTTTTAGGATGCGTAGGAATAATTTTCAGCAATTCCATCCCTGAAATTTCGGGCATATTTATATCCAAAAACATCAAATCGACAGAATTCTCACGAAGATAATCCATTGCTTCGATACCATTATAGCCCTGAAAAACCAACTCTAATTGCGGATTTTGCTTGATATAATTCGCCAGTACATAATGTGCTGCCGGTTCATCATCTACAATTATACATTTTTTGGGTTCTCTCATTCTACAAACTTTTTCAATTGCAATTTCAAATCTACAATATAAGTGTTTTTGTTATCCTGAATATTCAGTTTATAGTCTTTTCCGTAAATTAAATTCAAACGTTCGATCGTGTTTTTCAAACCAATTTTAGTCGAAACCACATCTGCTTTTTTTGTCGGAATCGAGTTTACAACATGCAAATGCAATAAACCGTTTTCGACTGTAATAATAATTCTCACAAAACATTTTTCGATCGCGCAGGTTCCATGTTTAAAAGCATTTTCGATAAAAGCAATCAGTAACATGGGCGAAACTTTATAGGCATTTTCGTTATCGATTTTAGAATCATAAGTGATTTCGCAACGATAACCAACACGCTCTTTTTCGAGTTGCACATAACTGTTTATAAACTCCAGTTCGTCTTCGAGAGAGACACATTTTTTATTATTACTTTCAAGCTGATAACGCATTAATTGAGAAACTTTCATGATCAGATCAGGTGTTCTCTCCGGAAATTCTAAACTAATTCCGTAAAGCGTATTAAAGGTATTAAACAAGAAATGAGGGTTCAACTGACCTTTTAATGAATTCAATTGCATTTCATTAAACAATAAGGTTTCATTGGTTTGCTTTCTGTGAATTCTATAAAACTTAAATACAATAATCGGGCTCAAAATACAAACCAAAGTCCCTAAAACGCTCGCCAGCTGATATAGATAACTTCGCTGATGCGAATTTTGGTATAAACGACAATTACTGAACATATCCATCGTGGTAATTTCATACAAAATCACCGAAAAGACGACTACTCCAAAAAGCGTTAAAAAAATATAAGTTAAAGGGCGTTGTGTTTTGAATAAGATGGGAAGCAGAAAAAAACGATTGAACTGGGCATGCACATATAAAATCAGATAGAAAAAGACTCCCATTAAGATGGAAGCTAAAGAACTAAATAACATCCAGTCATTTTTTAACGTATAAATCGTAAATGAAAAGGCAACAACGGCAATTTCCTGCCACCATTTGTTATCCAATATGTTATCAAATTTTTTATTCATTTTTAAAACTTAAATAGTGTACAAAGTACGAACAAAAATTTAATTTATTTTTTCAAAAAATGACGAATTCAATTGGTCATTTATTATCGCAGTACATCATTTATCATGACATATATCAGCGTAAGACAAATAATTTTGTTCTATAAATTCACACCACTAATTTTATGTACTTCAGAAAAATTACTTTATTGGTTTTCTTAATTTTTGCCTGTGGTAGTTATGCACAAAATCTGTCTTTAAAAGAAGCGATAAAAACAGGTTTAGAAAACTACGGTTCTATCAAAGCAAAAAGCAATTACACCAATGCGTCGCGCGAGAGTTTAAAACAATCTAAGCGCGATTACTTGCCAAACCTAAACTTATCGGCACAACAAGATTATGGAACCATCAACGGACAAAACGGTGCTTTGTATGGTTTTAATGGTTTAGGAACCGCTTCTTCAGGACCTGCATTGCCGGATCAAAACTGGAACTCTGCTTTTGGTGCTTTGTATCTGGTTAATATGAACTGGGATTTTTTTACTTTCGGAAAAACACAGGAAAAAATCAATTTAGCCAAAGTTGACGTTCAGGCAAAAGAAAACGATTTAAAGCAGGAACAATTTCAACAGGAAATTAAAATTTCTGCTGCTTATCTAAATCTGTTGGCTAGCCAAAGATTATTGATTTCGCAACAAAAGAATTTAAGCCGTGCCGAAGTTTTTAAGAAAACTGCCGTTGCGCGAGTTAAAAACGGATTATTGGCCGGAGTTGATTCTACATTGGCAACTGCCGAAGTTTCTAAAGCAAAAATAGCTTTAAACCTGGCTAAAAACTTCGTTAAAGAACAAAACAACAAACTAGTTGATTTGATGGGCGTTGCACCTCAGGATTTTGTTACCGATACTTTATTTGTAAACGATATTCCGAAAGAGGTTCTTAGAGGAACTGTTGCTTCAGACAGTTTGCATCCTTTGCTTCAGTTTTATAAAACTAAAATTGATTACAGCAATCAACAGGTTAAACTGTACAAACGTTTCTATTATCCAACTATGAGCGCTTTTGGAGTTTTGCAAACGCGTGCTTCCGGATTTAATAGCGATTATGTCACGAATCAAAATTCTTTCAGCAGAAATTATTGGGATGGTGTAAATCCGGATCGAACCAATTATCTGGTTGGAATTGGAATTAGCTGGAACCTTACAACTCCGTTTAGAATGAGTAAACAGGTAAGTGCCCAGAAATATATTTCGCAGGGTTTACAGGAAGAATATAATCAGGCCGACAGAGAGCTGAAATCGCAATTGGCACTGGCAGATGATAAAATAAAAATCACACTGGATAACTTTGCCGAAGCTCCAATTCAGGTCGATGCAGCAAAAAAAGCGTATTTGCAAAAATCGACTTTATATAAAAACGGATTAACGGATCTGACCGATTTAACACAAACCATCTATACTTTAAATCGTGCCGAAATCGATCGTGATATTGTCAACAATAATGTCTGGCAGTCGTTTTTGCTTAAAGTAGCTGCTACAGGTAATTTTGACTTATTTATAAATGAATTTTAATTATAGATCCTAATGAATTTAATACGTTTTGCACTCCGCAAGCCCATCTCCATATTAGTATTGGTTGCGGGTCTGTTTTTCTTCGGAATTGGCGCCATACAGGACATTAAGGTAGATATTTTACCAAAAATGAACTTGCCGGTAATCTATATTGCACATCCTTTTGGTGGTTATACGCCAGACCAGATGGAAGCTTATTTTGCCAAAAACTATGTCAACATTTTACCCTTTGCAAATGGCGTAAAATCGGTTGAAACCAAAAATATTCAAGGGTTAATGATTATGAAATTAACCTATTATGAAAACACAAATATGGCGCAGGCTGCAGCCGAATTGAGTTCGCTTTCGAACAGAATTCAGGCGGCATTTCCTCCGGGAACACAGCCTCCGTTTATCATTCGTTTTGATGCTTCTTCTTTACCAATCGGACAATTGGTTTTGAGCAGTAAAATCAGATCAAATAACGAATTACAGGATTTAGCCAACGTTTACGTTCGTGCTTCGTTTACCTCGATTCCCGGATTATTATCTCCGGCACCTTTCGGTGGAAGCCCAAGAACTATTGAGGTTAACGTAGATCCAGATTTATTGCGTTCTCACAATATGACACCGGATCAAATCGTTGAAGCGATTCGTGTAAACAACCAGACGGCTCCATCCGGAAACGTGAGAATGGGCGACAAAAACTATATTACACCAACAAACAATACGATTAAAGAAGTAAAAGATTTTGAAAATATTCCGTTGTTTAAAGGAAGTGTTCAAAACTTAAAATTAGGCGATGTGGCTACTGTAAAAGATGGTGCCGATATTACTGCCGGTTATGCTTTGGTAAACGGAAAACGTTCGGTTTATATCAGTATTGCAAAAGCCGGAGATGCTTCGACCTGGGATGTGGTTCAGAAATTAAAAGCTGAATTACCTAAAATTCAGAGCACTTTACCGGAAGACGTAAAATTATCGTATGAATTTGACCAGTCGGTTTATGTAATCAACTCCGTAAAAAGTTTGATAACAGAAGGTATTATTGGGGCGGTTTTAACCGGATTGATGGTTTTGCTTTTTCTTGGCGACAGACGTGCGGCACTGATTGTAATTATGACCATTCCAATTTCGATCATCTCAGGAGTTTTATTCCTTAAATTATTCGGACAAACGATCAACTTAATGTCTTTAAGCGGACTGGCTCTTGCCATTGGAATTTTGGTGGATGAAAGTACCGTAACAATCGAAAATATCCACCAGCATCTCGATATGGGAAAACCTAAGGCACTCGCCATCTGGGATGCCTGTCAGGAAATTGCTTTACCAAAATTACTGATCTTACTTTGTATTCTGGCTGTTTTTGCTCCGGCATTTACGATGGTTGGAATTCCGGGGGCTCTGTTCCTTCCTTTGGCTTTAGCAATTGGTTTTTCAATGGTGATTTCATTTTTACTTTCGCAGACTTTTGTGCCTGTTATGGCAAACTGGCTAATGAAGGGTCATGCCAAACATGAGCACGGTCCTGAAATTACAGATGACGAAGCCGAGTTTAACGATAGCGGTATCACTCCAGAATCTGAACGAGATCTGATCACGCAGAAAAAAGGTTACGTAGAAAAAGACGACACGAATAATGACGGAAAAATTGGTGCTTTTGAGCGTTTCAGAATCCGTTTTATGAAAACTCTGGATCGTTTATTTCCGTTTAAAAAGGCAGCTGGTATAACGTATTTAATTGTGATTACACTTTTAGCTGTTGTTTTTATTAATTTCATCGGAAAAGATGTTTTTCCTAAAACAAATTCAAGTCAGTTTCAGCTCAGAATGCGTGCTCCCGACGGAACCCGTTTAGAACGCACCGAAGAAAAAGCAATTATTGTTTTGAAAGAATTACAAAAAATGGTGGGCAAAGAACACATCGGGATTTCTTCTGTTTATGTAGGACAACACCCGTCGTTATTCTCTATTAACCCGATTTATTTGTTTATGGCAGGTTCACATGAAGCCGTTTTTCAGGTGAGTTTAAAAGAATACCATACAGATATGGATAACTTTAAAGACGAGTTTAGAGCCCGACTTAAAAAAGTGCTTCCAGATGTCAAAATTTCTTTTGAACCAATCGAATTAACAGATAAAGTTTTGAGCCAGGGATCTCCTACTCCAATTGAAATTCGTATTGCCGGAAAAGACAAAAAGAAAAATGAATTATATGCTAATCAAATTGTAAATAAACTAAAGGCAATTTCATATTTCAGAGATGTACAAATTGGTCAGCCAATTCATTATCCGGCAATGAATATTGATATAGACAGAACTCGCGCTGCCGAATTGGGTGTCGATATGAACGACATTTCACGTTCGCTTGTGGCTTCGACCTCATCATCAAGATACACCGAAAAAAATACATGGGTTGATGAAAGAGCTGGATTATCATACGCGGTTCAGGTTCAGGTTCCGTTGAATCAAATGAAGAGTAAAACCGATATTGGAGAAATTCCGGTATTAAAAAATTCACTTCGTCCGGTTTTAAGCGACGTTGCCAAAATTACACCCGGATTTGTAAGTGGTGAAAATGACAATTTAGGGGCTATGCCATACATTACCGTTACAGCCAACATTAGCCAGACCGATTTGGGTACGGCAGTAAAAGATGTGGATGCAACTATACACTCATTGGGTGAATTACCTCGTGGTTTGTTCATTACGCCTATTGGTATGAGTAAAGTGTTGGTAGAAACATTAAGTAGTTTACAAGTCGGATTATTGGTTGCCATATTTGTAATCTTCTTAATGTTGGCCGCTAATTTTCAATCGTTCAAAGTTTCGCTGGTTATTTTAACGACAGTTCCTGCGGTAGTTTTAGGAGCATTATTAATGCTTACAATTACAGGTTCAACGCTAAACTTACAATCGTATATGGGGATTATTATGTCGGTTGGGGTTTCAATTGCCAATGCCGTTTTACTGGTTACGAATGCAGAACAGCTTCGAAAACGAAATGGTAACGCCTTAGAATCGGCTCGTGAAGCTGCAGCTTTGCGTCTGCGTCCAATTATCATGACTTCGGTAGCGATGATTGCGGGAATGTTGCCAATGGCAATTGGTCATGGCGAAGGTGGCGATCAGGTTTCTCCGCTGGGAAGAGCCGTAATTGGAGGATTATTATTTTCAACATTTACCGTATTGCTGATCTTGCCGCTTATCTTTGCATGGGCACAAGAAAAAACAACAACACAATCTGTTTCTTTAGATCCTGAAGACGAAGAAAGCATCCATTATATCTCATCATTAAAATCGAAAAATGAAAAATAAAATACAATTTAGCTCGCTGTTTTTTGCAGCACTATTTTTCCTTAACAGCTGTAATTCTAAGAAAGAAGAAACTCCTGTTGCAGAATTGGAACCTAAAACTGAAACGTTTCTTTTAGAAAAAGAAAAACTAACTACCGAATTACGTTTACCAGCCGAATTAACCGGTTTTCAACAAGTAGACTTGTATGCCAAAGTAAGCAGTTTTGTAAAATTATTAAAAGTAGATATTGGTTCTAAAGTAAAAAAAGGACAGCTTTTGATCGTTCTTGAAGCCCCTGAAATCAGTTCTCAACTAGCTGCAGCCGAATCAAGATTAAAATCGATGGAAGCGATTTATGCGACCAGTAAAAGTACCTACAATCGTTTGTACGAAACCAGCAAGGTCGAAGGAACTATTTCTAAAAATGATTTAGAAATGGCAAACGGAAAGAAAAACTCAGATTATGCACAATATCAAGCCGCAGTTGCAGCCCACAAAGAAGTGTCGATTATGAGAGGTTATCTTGAAATTCGTGCTCCTTTTGACGGAGTTGTTGCAGCAAGAAACGTGAATTTAGGAACATTTGTTGGTCCGGCAGGAAAAGGTTCAGATTTGCCTTTATTAACTATTCAGGAGCAAAGCAAATTGCGTTTAGCCGTTTCTGTACCAGAATTGTATACCGGATATTTGCACAATGGCGACGAAATGAGTTTTAATGTAAAATCGTTACCAGAAACTTTTAAAGCAACAATTACCAGAATGTCTGGAGCTTTAGACTTAAAACTACGTTCTGAGCGTGTAGAAATGGATGTTCACAACACAAAAGGAGATTTATTACCCGGAATGGTGGCCGAAGTTCTTTTGCCGCTTAACGCGAAAGACAGCACGTTTGTAATTCCAAAATCAGCTTTGGTGAGTTCTGCCGAAGGATTGTATGTAATTAAAGTATTAAATCACAAAGCAACACGAGTTAATGTAAAAAAAGGAAGAGAAATCGACGATAAAATTGAAATCTTCGGAGATTTAAATCCAAAAGATAAACTGGTAAAAATTGCCAGCGAAGAAACTAAAGAAGGCGATATTATAAACGAATAACCTGCGTTTTAGCTTTCTATAGTAGTTTACCAAAAACTGTACGCTTAATGTGGCATTCAAAAATCTGATTTTAGAATGTAGATTCAAATTCACCTTAAAGGGCGATACCTGATAAGTATCGTCCTTTTTTTATGCCTTTTTTCACCATATAAGTTATATAAGATAATTTAAATTATGGCTTCTTTTTGATGTTTTCTTTCAAAGTTTTTATTTTCATTTTTTGTCATATCCTAATTATCACCCGAGCGGAGTCGAAGGCTTATAAAGCGAAAAATTAAAAAAGAATCTCGCAAAAATGCAAAGTCACAAAGTTTTAATTCTAATTATTTGTCATTTCGACTCCGAAACTTCAGTAGAGAAATCACACTCGCAACTCCGCTCCTAAAAGCACCAATCTTTGTAGAATCTCTAATATGATTTACTTCGTTTGTACACTATCGCTCGAATCTCATTCCTCAAAATGACAGACTTTATAGAAAAATCCTTAATCATTTATAAGAAATAATAAATACATTTGAGAAAGATAATTTTTCGATAGCACAAGTTATTGGCTATTTAACTACAACAGAATCTAATTGAAATGAAAAATAGTATTATTGTATTGCTTTGCATCATTTTTCCAAAAATAATTATGGGCCAAACCTGCTTACACAAAAATTTATCTAAAGAATTTAATTTTGAAATAAAACTTAGAAAAATAGCAAATGCTAACGAAGAAATCGATAGTAATGCTGTAAAAGTTATAGTCTACAATAAAATCACAAATAAGAAACAGGAATTAAATTTTGGATCAGGTTATCTTTTTCAAAAAACTTTTAAGGATTGTAAAACGGTACGATCGTATTCAACCGGAATTAACAAAAATGCTCAAATTATAGACAACGATTTTGGAGATATCATAGTAGCAGATTTTAATTTTGATAACAGAGAAGATTTTGCCGTAAAAAATGATTCCGGAGGAAATGGAGGCCCAACCTATAATTTTTACATTCAGGACAAAAACAAAAATTTTGTATTAGATCAATTTTTAACCACCCAAATGGCATTTTTCCCATCAAAATTCATCCTGAAAAGTAAAAGGTTAATAACCTACGTTCATGCCAATGCCTATCAATTATCCGAAAACACATTTGAATATAATGAGCCATTTAAAAAATGGATATATAGAGCGTCAAGATTGGTAACTCCTTAGAGAACTGGCTACAAAATCAAGTTCTCATTAGATATATAATTTTCGAAGGAAATAAAAACACATATTATTACGCGGTATTTAACTTTTATTTATCGGTATACTTGTTCAAAATATTTTTTTACGGATATTTCACGTTTCTTTAGAAAAAACCTTTTTAAACTTTTTAAATGGAGTACCAGACACCGTAAAACCACTCTATATGCATTTTTAGGATTATTGGCTATATGCTGTGTCAAGTTTGCTTTTTATGGTTCAGAATTTATTCCGAAGTTCAATGAAGGTGCTATTTATATCAGAGCAACATTACCCAATAGTATCAATCTTGATGAATCAGTGAGGTTGACCAAAGAAATGAAAACCAAAATAATAAAATTTGAAGAAGTAAAATTCATCCTCACCCAAACCAGAAAACCCAATGACGGGGATTACCCGAATTAAGAATTCATCTGAACGATGAAAAAATGGCACGTTACGCCGTTACAACAGCCGATGCGCAAGCCGTAATCCGAATGACCATTGGCGGACAGTCAGCAACCAAATTTTACGACGACGAAAAGATCTTTGATATTACGCTGCGTTTCGAAAAAAAATATCGGGACTCCAAAAAAAAAATTGAAGACATCCTTATTCCAACCATCAATGGCAAAAAAGTACCGCTAAAAGAAATTGCTACGGTAGAATACAAAACAGTTCCAATCTTTATTTATCGTGAAGGAAACAGCCGTTATATTGCCGTAGGATTTAGTATTGAAGGCCGCGATTTAGAAAGTACCATCGAAGAAACAAAGAAAAAAGTAGCTGCCGAAGTAAAACTACCCAAAGAATATGTAATAAAATGGGCAGGAGAATTTGAAAGTAAAGAAAGAGCATCCAAACAATTGGCCATGATTGTACCTGTTATTTTAGTCTTGATTTTATGGGTGTTGTATTTGAATTTCGGAAACTCCAAAACTGGAACAGAATAAATCAGAACAAAACTAATTCTGTACCGATTTAAATAATTTCATATTATAATTCAATCAACCATTCATTATAATAAAAACTTAAATTTTGAATTTCATTTTGAATATATGTAGTTAACTACATATATTTGTACACAAATTAATTTTATACCATCCGAAGTACGTAAAATACTGAACAAAATGAAAACTAATAGCATTAAAGTAGAAAAAATTAACGATCAAAATCAAATAGAAATAGCATTCTCGATTAGAAAAAAAGTATTTGTTGAAGAACAAAATGTATCGCCTGAACGTGAATCGATGGATGATGAAGAAGCTGTACATTATCTTGCTACAGTAAACGGTTTGCCAGCCGGAGCAGCGCGATACAGAAAAATGGAAAAAGGAGCCAAAATTGAACGAATTGCTGTTCTCAATACCTTTAGAGGAAAACGAATTGGCGAAGCTATCTTACAAAAAATACTCGACGACTTAAAAACAGAAGAGAAAGTTTATCTTTATGCCCAAGTAAATGCCAGTGCTTTTTACATTAAAAACGGATTTAAACAAACCGATAATTATTTTCTGGATGCCGGAATTGAGCATGTCGAAATGGACTTAATAAAATAACAACCAAAACTTCTTATATCGTTTTTTACTAAATGAAATATTACAGCCAGTTATCGTATTGGAAAAAATACAATACTTTTTTGACGGAAGATTTACAATACAAAGAAGATAAACTTCCAACAGAAGAATATTGGCAATGGAAAGATTTTAGTATTCATTTGGACCGAATGCGAAATCCTGAATCTCCCATAAAAGTAATTGTGCTACATGGTGCCGGAGGAAACGGAAGGGTTATTGGTTTGTTTGGTAATTTTTTGCACGATCAGGGTTACGAATATATTGCCCCTGATTTAATAGGTTACGGACTAACTCAAAATCCTACAAACAAAAATATCGATTATTCGGTTTGGGTTGATTGTATTTCAGATCTGATTGATGCTGAACTTTTAAAAGATAACAGACCTATTGCTTTATTCGGACTCAGCATGGGCGGAATGCTGGCCTACCAGGTTGCTGCAAAGAATAAAAATGTAAAAGCACTTATGGTGACCACTTTGGCAGATCCGCGCAATCAAAATGTACGAGATGATTTGGCTAGCAATTTATTTTTAAGCAGAGTGGGTTTGCCGGCAATGAATACTTTTAAGCTGTTTTCGGATTCGTTTAAACTGCCTATAAAATGGCTTTGTAAGATGGAGAGGATTACCAATGATATTCAGTTTTCAAGAATCTTTTCGAGCGATCTGCTTGCCGGAGGAAGCAAAATTAAATTGCGTTTTTTAAGAACCTATATGAATTTTATTCCTGCAATTGAGCCCGAAAAGTTTACCAGTTCTCCTGTTTTGTTCTTACAGCCACAAAAAGATACCTGGACAACATTTGAAACCAGTAGATCATTTTATGAAAAGCTAAGTTGCCCTAAAAAAGTGGTTTTTCTTGAAAATTGTGGTCATGCTCCTTACGAAGAACCGGGATTATCGACCATGAAAACCGAAATTATTAAGTTTTTAGAGTATTTGTAAAGTTTGATTTTTATTTCATTCTGGTAAAATACTAAATTACCATTAGTTAAAAGTGTGTTTTCATAAGAAGTTTTAGTTTTTAATATTTTTCTTGAAAATTGATTCACTTAAAATGATTATAAACAAGTCCATAAGACCTTACAGATAAATCCATTTTATCAATTTCACGATAATAGCTACCGTTATCTTCCATTTAAAAATTTTCATCTGTTGCATTTTTTATTGTTGATGAATTGTCAAAAACGGTGTTTTTAAATGCTGTCTTTCATACCTCTCAACACCCTGAAAAATATCTTAAAAGATAACGGATTTTTGATTTATTTATGGAGTTTCTCACGGATAAACAATCAATATCATTTTAAAACGAGCACCTATGATGTGATATATTTTATGGATTTTAGCTAATGATGTTCTAACTTCGATGGAACTTTTGGAAAACTATAAACTCACGATTATCAATATTTCATTCCTCCGGAATTTTACTGATGAAAATCTTATGAAAATGACACTTCTCTCCTAGCCCTGATCGAAACGGCATCCTTTTGTGGTGGGGTTCACCACAAAAGATAGAGTGCAGAGCAGGACAAATGGTCTTAAATCACCAAAATTATCTGCTCCTAAAAAAATTACACAAACAAAAATTTCAATAAAATAAAGGCTTTACGAGCTTTTTCAAACTCCTCTATGCCACGATAAGAAAATATTATGATAAAAATATTTCATAATCAGAAAAACCGCCATACATTTGCCTAACAGTGTTAAACAATTTAATACTTGAATATAATGGCTAGTAAAGATCGAATTTTAAGACAAAAAGAAGAGACAAGGAACAATATCCTTGGCGCTGCTTATGATATCGTGAAAGATGAAGGCTGGAATGGTTTGAGTATGCGTAAAATTGCCGACAGAATCGAATATACTGCTCCTATTATTTATGAATACTTTTCGAATAAGGAAGCAATATTAGAGGAACTGACTGGCAAAGGTTTTATGAAACTGGCAAAAGAGTTGCAAACTGCTAAAGCCAAATTTGAAAAACCCGAAGAGCAATTAGAAGCCATGTGGATGACGTATTGGGACTTCGCTTTTACTAATACTGAAATGTATCAGTTAATGTTTGGTGTTCAAATGACTTGCTGCGCACAGCGATGTTCGGCTCAGGAAGCACCTTACAAATTGTTCACTGGTGTTATTGCTGAAATAATGAAGGACAGCAACCCTAGTGAAGATATCATTAAACAAAAATATTTTACTTTCTTTTCTGTTATTCATGGTTTAATCGCCATCAACATCATTAACAAAAGTGATATTTTGGAAACTATAAATGCTCAAATTTTGAAAGATGCCATTGGCGGTATCATCAAATCAATACAGTAGATTTTTTTTTCAATTTTTACTTAACAGTGTAAAATAATTTAATCTGGATAATATAAAATCCTTTTTTTTATAACCTTAACTTAACACTGTTAGAAAATTTAATAAAGGTAAAACCGAGTTTTTTTACTCCTTTACTTAACATCGTTAGATAATTTAATACTGATTTAGAACAAAATTAGAAAGGACTTACTGTATGAAAATTTGCGCACATTTACTTAACAACGTTAGATAATTTAATTTAATTAGATATGAATCCCGAGAATGCCAGAATACCAAAGATTAAACGAGAAAATGTTCAACCAATTAAAACCAATATGAAAATGAAAAATGTAATTATAACCAGTTTTATTCTGGCCTTAGTATTAAGCAGCTGTGCCGATAAAAATCAGGCACCTACTGCTCCGCCTCCTCCGGTTTTACCTGTGTTGGCCATCACAAGTGCAAATACAACAACGGATGCTGAATATCCTGCCGCAATACAAGGAACTGTTGATGTTGAGATTCGTCCGCAAGTAAGTGGAAACCTTGACAGAATTTTTGTTGACGAAGGTGCTTATGTTAGCAAAGGACAAACTTTATTTAAAATAAACGAGCGTCCATACCGTGAGCAGTTAAACAATGCTTTGGCAAGTCTTCACGCTGCAGAAGCTGCTTTGATTAACGCTAATTTAGAAGTAGATAAATTAACGCCTTTGGTACAAAACAAAGTAGTTTCTGATTATCAGTTAAAAACGGCTAAAGCTTCTCAAAAAATTGCTGCTGCCAATATCGAACAGGCAAAAGCAATGGTAGGCTCTGCTAAAATTAATCTAGGATACACCAATGTTACGGCTCCTGTGAGCGGATACATAGGAAGACTGCCTAAAAAACAAGGAAGTTTAGTTTCTGCTTCTGATGTCGAAGCTTTGACTACTTTATCTGATGTTCATGAAGTGTTTGCTTATTTCTCTTTGGGCGAGACTGATTTTATCAACTTTAAAGCACAATATGCAGGAAATTCTCTTGGCGATAAAATCAAAAAATTACCTCCGGTTACTTTGATTTTGGCTGATAACAACGCTTATCCTCAAACCGGAAAAATAGATATGGTTGACGGTCAGTTTGATAAAACCACAGGAGCTATCACAATTAGAGCCACTTTTCCTAATGCAAACGGAACGTTACGTTCTGGAAACACAGGAAAAATCCGTTTAGGATTAGAGCATAATGATGCGATTTTAGTGCCACAGTCGGCTACAGTAGAAATGCAGGACAAAGTTTTTGTTTTCACTGTAGGTAAAGACAACAAAGTAACCAAAATGCCTATTACAGTTGTAGGTAAAAGCGGTACCAATTATTTAATTAAAGAAGGTGTAAAAACGGGTGATCAAATCGTATTAAGCGGTATTGACAAACTTCAGGACGGACAGGCGATTCAGCCAGAAAAATCAACCAAAGTTGCCCTAATAACTAATAAAAAATAATTCTAAAATAAAATGTTCAAAATATTTATACAAAGACCTGTACTGGCAACCGTAATTTCCATTTTATTGGTGATTTTGGGAGTATTAGGTTTAACTAAACTGCCTTTACAACAGTTTCCTGATATTGCGCCTCCATCGGTTTTGGTAACGGCAGTTTATCCGGGAGCAAACGCAGAAACGGTTTTACGTTCTGTGGCACCTTCTATCGAAGAATCTATAAATGGTGTAGAAAACATGACGTATATGAGTTCTACTGCCAGTAATGATGGTACTTTGGCGATTACTGTATTCTTTAAATTAGGAACAAATGCCGATCAGGCAGCAGTAAACGTGCAAAACAGAGTAGCTCAGGCAACGAGTCAGCTTCCTGCCGAGGTTGTTCAGCAAGGTATTATTACAGCAAAACAACAAAACAGTTTTATCATGGCGATTGGTATGTATACCGATGATGAAGCGAAATACGATCAGACTTTTGTTGCCAATTACGCTCAGATTAATATTATTCCGGAGCTAAAACGTATTCCGGGTGTAGGTTCTGCCAGTATTTTTGGTGGTGTAAAAGATTACTCTATGCGTGTTTGGTTAAATCCAACACAAATGTCGACTTATAAAGTAACACCAAATGAAGTGATGGCGGCTATTCAGGACAAAAGTTTGGAAGCGGCTCCGGGAAAATTTGGAGAACGAAGCAAAGAAGTTTTTGAATACGTTATTAAGTACAAAGGAAAATTAACCAAACCTGAAGATTATCAAAATATTGCTATACGCTCTAATGCAGATGGTTCTGTACTTCGACTGAAAGATGTGGCTAGAGTTGAACTTGGTGCTTATTCTTATAACAGTTTAACACGTTTAAATGGTAAAAAAGGAGTTGTAATTGGGGTAATTCAGTTAGCGGGTTCCAACTCTAATGATATTCAGATTGCCATTAATAAAATGATGGAAAAGGCTTCTAAAGACTTTCCAAAAGGCATAAAACACAATATTTTCTATAGTACAAAAGTATCTCTTGACCAGTCTATCGAACAGGTGGAACATACTTTACTAGAGGCTTTTATACTCGTATTTATTGTGGTATTTATCTTCCTGCAAGATTTTAGATCAACATTAATCCCGGCTATTGCTGTACCTGTAGCAATTTTAGGAACGTTCTTCTTCATGCAGTTATTCGGATTTTCGATCAACCTTTTAACACTTTTCGCATTAATTCTGGCGATTGGTATTGTGGTAGATGATGCTATTGTAGTGGTCGAAGCCGTGCATGCGAAAATGGAGCACAAACGCTTATCTCCAAAAATCGCAACCCATGAAGCAATGCACGAAATAACGGGTGCTATTATCTCGATTACGCTGGTAATGGCTGCTGTATTCCTGCCGGTTGGTTTTATGGAAGGCTCTACGGGAGTTTTCTATCGTCAGTTTGCCTTTACGATGGCCATTGCAATTGTAATTTCGGCTGTTAATGCCTTAACCTTAAGTCCGGCGCTTGCAGCATTATTTTTAAAAGATAATCACGCAGCACATGATCATAATGAAAGTTATGAGAAAAAAGGATTTAAAGAGAAATTCTTTACCGCTTTTAACAGCAGTTTTGAATCTTTAACGAATCGTTATGTAGGAGGACTTAAATTCTTAATTAGAAGAAAATGGCTGAGTTTGGGCGGATTAGCTTTAATTACTGTTGCAACAGTAATCATGGTAAAAACAACTCCTGCAGGATTTATTCCAACAGAAGATCAGGGATTTATCGCTATTGCAGTAAATACTCCATCCGGAACATCATTAGACGGAACGCAAAAAGTAATGACCGAAGCCGAAAATACCTTAAGAGGTTTAGATGCTTCACGTTTTGTAACCGCGATTTCAGGTTTCAACTTATTGACTAATTCTACAAGCCCCTCTTCTGCAGTAGTTTTCGTATTACTTAAACCAAATGAAGACCGAGGAGATATCAAAAATATAGACGAAATCATGAATCAGGTTCGTGGTAAACTGGGCGCTATTTCTGGCGGAAGTTTCTTCGTATTCAGTTTTCCAACTGTTCCGGGATTTAGTAACGTTGAAGCTTTAGATTTAGTTTTACAGGATAAAACGGGAGGAAAACTGGATAAATTTAGCGGAATCTCTCAAAACTTTATCGGCGAATTAATGAAACGCCCGGAAATTGCCGTTGCCTTTACTTCTTTCAAAGCAGATTATCCTCAATTACAATTGGATATCAACGATGAAAAAGCAAATCAATTGGGTGTAAATGTAAAAGACATTTTACAAACCATGCAGGCTTATTTTGGTAGCGCACAGGCATCTGATTTCAACAGATTTGGTAAGTACTACCGTGTAGTTGTTCAGGCTGATATTGCTGACAGAGCTGATCCTACAGCTATTGACAGAGTTTTTGTAAAAAACAAAACAGGCGAAATGGTGCCAATAAATACTTTAGTAAAACTAACCCGTATTTATGGTTCTGAAACCGCTTCACGATACAATTTATTTAATTCAATTTCTATTAATGCGATTCCGAAACCAGGATTTAGTTCCGGAGATGCCATTAAAGCAATTGAAGAAGTAGCAGCACAACAATTACCTGCAGGTTACGGGTTTGAATTCTCGGGCCAAACCCGTGAGGAGATTTCTTCCGGAGGGCAATCGGCGACTATATTCTTACTGTGTTTGATATTCATTTATTTCTTACTTGCTGCACAGTACGAAAGTTACATTTTGCCTTTGGCGGTAATCTTATCAATCCCTGCAGGTATTTTTGGAGTATTTGTAGCTATTGGTTTAACCGGAATCGAAAACAATATTTATGTACAAGTTGCCCTTGTCATGCTGATTGGACTTCTGGCCAAAAATGCTATTTTGATTGTCGAATTTGCCGTCCAGAAAAGAAAATCGGGACAAGCGTTAATCAGAGCTTCAATCGATGCTGCGAAATTACGTTTACGACCAATTATCATGACGTCTCTTGCCTTTATCGTTGGTTTAGTTCCAATGATGAGCGCCAAAGGACCATCGGCTCAGGGAAATCACTCCATTAGTATTGGAGCCGCCGGAGGGATGATTTCAGGAGTAATTCTAGGTTTGTTTATCATTCCGGTTCTCTTCATCATCTTCCAGCATTTACAAGAAAAGGTTTCTGGAAAACCAGTTGCCGTAATTCATAACGAAGAAGAAAAATAATAAATGGAAAACTATATAACAACAATTCTTGTCACCATCATATTTGGCATCGGCTATATATCGTACAGAATCTCAAAAGATCTTGAAACCAGAAAAGATACTTGTACAGAAATTTAATAAAAGAAAGAATGAAAAATCATATAACCAAAATCGTGGTCTTTGCCATTCTGATCACGACCTTAATATCCTGTAAAGTTTCGAAGGATATTGAAACCCCAAAAGATGCATTTCCTGAGAAATTCAGGAACGCATCGGTTTCAGTCGATACAACGAGTATTGCCGATGTGGAGTGGAAAAACTTCTTTACCGAAAAAGATATTATAAAACTGATCGACAGCGCGGTTGCCAAAAACAACTACTTGCAGATTGCCGAAAAAAATATCGAAATTGCACAATACCGATTTACACAATCAAAATGGGGAAATGTACCTCAGGTAAATTTATCTGTAACCGCAAGTACGAGCAATCCGTCTGACAATAGTTTTACCGGAAAAAATCTGGGTCAGGCACTCGGTCAAAATCATATTGATGATTATTCTGCCGGAGCTTCACTTTCGTGGGAAGCTGATATCTGGGGGAAAATCAGAAACCAGAAAAAAGGCGCTTACGCAGGTTATTTACAATCTGAAGAAGTTAAAAAAGCTTTACAGACTACTATTGTAGCCAATGTTTCAAAAGGATATTACAATCTTTTAATGCTGGATGCACAATTAGAAATTGCCAGACAAAATCTAAAATTAAATGATAGTACAACCAATATTATCAAATTAAAATACGATGCTGGTCAGGTAACAACCTTGGCGATCCAACAATCTGAAGCACAGAAATTGAACTCAGCACAATTGATTCCGCTATTGGAACAAAACATTGCGATTCAGGAAAATGCTTTGAGTGTTTTGACAGGTTCTTTTCCAAATTCGAAAGAAAGAACCATTCGTTTAAGCACTATTGAGGTGAAACACAATACGGCGGTTGGAATTCCATCATCCTTAGTAAGCAGAAGACCTGATGTAAAAAGTGCCGAACTGGCTCTAAAAGCTGCAAACGCAAACGTGGGAGTCACAAAAGCCGATTTATATCCGGCATTAAGAATTACCGCTCAAGGCGGAGTAAACTCTTTTGAAACCAGTAATTGGTTTAACATTCCGGCTTCTTTATTCGGAACTGTTGCAGGAGGTTTAACACAACCACTTTTGAACAATAAAAAGGTAAGAACACAATATAATATCGCTGTCGCAGAAAGAGAAAAAGCAGTTTTAAGCTTTAGACAATCCGTTTTGGTTGCCGTAAGCGAAGTTTCGGATGCCTTGGTTAAAGTAGAGAAACTACAACAACAGGAAACTTTCTTAAAAGAGAAAGTAAAAACATTACAACAAGCAATTAAAAATGCCAACCTTTTGTTCAAAAACGGAATGGCAGAATATCTTGAGGTTTTAACCGCACAAGCGAATTTATTGCAAAGCGAATTGGAACTGGCCGATATCAAAAGACAACAACTTACAGCTAATACCGAATTGTACCGCGCTCTGGGCGGAGGCTGGAAATAATATCCGTTACCCGTTAATTATTTATTTTTTGAGAAGAAAACGCCGTGAAACTTAGGTTTCAGGGCGTTTTTATTTTTAAACCTCGTTATCATACATCCTGTTTTCAGTACAATCTTATCATCCTGAGGAACTAAGGATCACACTTGAAACTTCACAATGAGAATCATCAATCTTTGTAGAATTTCCAGTGTAATTTCTACTTTGTTAAAAATGAAAAAACTGGGCTTATTTCGTTACTTTTGAATCTTCCTAATCATAAATCAAAACCCATGAAGAAAATTGCATGCATTGCGCTTTTAGCTTTACTTTTTACAAACTGCAAAAAAAACAATTCTGATGAAGAATTAAAATCGGTAACAAAACCTGTAGATACAATTGTTGCTATAAAAGAAGAAAAAAAGGCAGACAAAAACGAAGATTGCAAAGACATCGAAGTCGAAATGGGATCCGGAAGAGAATGTATTCTAAAAGATACAGATCTGATAAAGTTTATCAAAATATCATAAAAAATAAAGAAGTTGAAGAATCAGAATATTTTTTAAGTACGATTCCAACCGAAAGCAAATCTGTTGAAGTAAATAAAAACGGTTTAATTTCTATTGATTATCAAATCACTAAAGATAAAGTGGCTATGAATATGAATTATGAAGGCGGAGTAACCGAAGTAACGCTGGAAAAAATAAGTAATACCATCAAAAGAAGTATTTATCATTATGCCGATTAAGTTCTAAAATGACTTAAGAAATTATACTAAAAAACATAATCTATTTTCAGTTAAACCGCTAAAAGCTTTTCAGTTTTTATCGGTTTTTTTTTATGATTATTACGTTGTAATTAAATACTTTTGATAGTATCTAATTATTACAAAATGGCAATCGATCCCGAAAAATATCTCCAGAATTTAAAATCAAAATTTAACAGTTATGCTCCTGTTTCTGAACAATCCTGGAAATTAATAGAGAATATTTTAGCGTTTCAATCGGCTCAAAAAGGAGAATTGCTTTTACAGAACGGAAAAATTGCCAAAGAAATTTATTTTATTGCCAAAGGTGCTTTGCGTGCTTTTATTACTGATAAAGCGGGAAATATTTATAACAAAAATATTTTTCTCGAAGGAAACTTTGCAGGCTCGACGGCTTCATCTTTACAGCAAACACCATCAGAGTTTTCAATTGAAGTTTTGGAAGATTCGATTCTTCTGAAAATGGATTATAAAAAGTACCGTGAACTTATTTTCGAAAATGATGATTTAAAAAACTTCTATATCTCTTATTTAGAGAAAAACTGGGTAATCGAAAAAGAACAGAGAGAAATTGCTCTGGTGATGCAAAACGCAACCGAAAGGTATATAACGCTTCTCGATACACATCCGGATATTGCAGAACGGATTCCGTTGTTGCATATCGCGTCACATCTGGGGATTACGCCAACACAATTAAGCCGGATTAGAAAAAGTCTAGAAAAAGATTTATAAATCAACATATGTAAAGGTTTTCCGGAAAGTGTCGGTTTATCTTTGTCTGAATATTTAAAGTCGTTATTAAAATGAAGAATATAAACCTCATCAAAGATAATATTGATAATCTTACCAATTTGTGGAAAACCGTTGGTACTCCTTTCCTATCCTATCATACAACCAATACTTTCGAATACTGTAAAATAGAAAATTCTGGCTGGCCTAATAAATTGTGGTTCCGTGAGGATATTACCAAAAATCATCTTCCCGATGTTTCGAAAACCATGCAAATCAATCCTGGTTTAGTTTTGCCTTACTTTGATATTTTCGAATCAAAAGCTTACGAAATACTCGATGCGTATGGTTTTGCATTAAAAACAGAGCAAGTCGCAATGGTTTTAAAACTGAATAAAAAATTTGCTTTGCAACACAATCTGGCTTTTAAACGTGTTTTGAATCATGAAGATGCTTCAATATGGGCTAATTTATACCCAAACGCTTTTGGATATGTGATTAGTAAAGAAATCCTGATTCACAATCATGATAATGTTCAATTTTATTTAGTTTCATTGGAAGAAAAACCAATCGGAACTTTTATGCTTTTTCAAACCGGAGAAACAATCGGAATTCATGGTGTTGGCGTAATTCCGGAAATGCGCAGAAAAGGTTTTGCCGAGGAAATCATGAAATTTGCCCTTAATCTTTCTATAGATTTAAAAGCTGAATATGCACAATTACAAGCTTCTGCAATGGGAAAAGACATCTACACCAGATTAGGTTTTCAGGATTTGTTTCTGATTAAGAATTATGTTTTTAATACAAATTCAAATCACTAAACTTCGCATGTCCCGCTCAGTGAAGTCGAAAAGGTGTTGTGGCAAAAGGTCTTCGACTCCGCTTAAACTGACAATTGCAAAAATTATATAATAAACAGACCTCATTTTGTCCTGCTGAGCAAAATCGAAGCGCTCAAGCTATAAAAACGTGTTCGACCCTGCTCAGACTGACAATACTAAATGCAATCCAATCTTGTCTTCACGGGGAAGGACAAACTATACAGCTAAGTTTTTTGTTTCACGCAAATTTGTTTAATTATCTGCATTTTATAAAAACTTACAATCAAAAAACTTGTCTCAAATGCCCCTAAAATAGTCGTAAAAATGTATTTCATCAAAAGCAAAGAATAGTACATTTGTATTACATTAACTCATAACTATTTAAAAATAAACCACATGAAAAAAGCAAAAATTATTTTTTGGATTACAACTATTATTATTTTCTTGTTTGAAGGTGTTATGCCGGCTTTGACTTCTCAGACAGAGCTTGCTAAAGAAGGAATAAAACATTTAGGCTACCCTGAATATTTTGGGGTTGCTCTGGTTATCTTCAAAATCTTAGGCGTTTTGGCATTAGTGATTCCGCAAGTTCCTAAAAATGTAAAAGAATGGGCTTATGCCGGTTTTGGTTTCGATTTTATCTTTGCTTCAATAAGTCATTTTTCGATTGACGGAATCAATTTTCAGGGTTTCTTTCCGTTAATCTTCTTAGTGATTTTGTCTATTTCTTATATCTATTATCATAAAATAGAGCGATACAAAAATATCGCTTTGTAAAATCTTTAAATATGATAGAGGTTTTTAAAACAAATGTTCAGGAAGTCGATCAGTCTGTTATGATTGTGGGAAAACTTCTTGAACATTTCCCAAACAGTGCTATCAATTTTGATCTTGAAGATTGCGACAAAATTTTGCGCATTCACGCTGCTTCGATTTCAAATCATACAATTATAGAAATCCTGAATTCACACGGTTTTCATTGTGAAGTACTTCTGTAAAAACTACACCCAACTGGTTTACAAAACATTATAATAAATGTTGTAATTTTGAGATACTAACTTCTAAAAAACTCAAAAATGAATTTACCAGCAGAACATCAAACGATAATGCCTTACTTAATTCTTCAGGGCGCCTCGCAATTCATCGATTTTACAAAAAAAGTTTTTGGAGCTTCACAAACACATTCAAAAGCCATGCGCGAAGACGGAACGATAATACATGCCGAAATTACTTTAAACGGAAGTACTATAATGGTTACTGATGTTACCCCGGACTGGTCAAAACAAACCGCCAACTTATTTGTGTATGTTTCTAATGCAGATAAAACGTATTTAAAAGCATTAGAAAACGGAGCGGTTTCTTTAATGGGATTAAGCGATCAGGAATACGGCAGAACATGTGGTGTTACAGATCCGTTTGGCAATGTCTGGTGGATAACTTCTGTAAGCCAGCCAAATAGTAATTTAAATTAACCGGTATGAGAAATGAACTTAAAATAGAAATCATAAATACCTTTGGTCAATTGTACCAAACGCTTTCGCTTTTTACTGAAAGTGAGATTAATGCAATTCCGTTTGAAGGTAGCTGGACTTCCGGGCAAGTTGCCAGACATATTATCAAAGCTACTTCGGGTTTAAAACAAGTTTGTGATTCTAACACAAAAAAAATAGCTGGAAATCCTCAGGAAAAAGTTCCGGCACTCAACAAAATCTTTCTGGACTTTAATACAAAAATGAATTCGCCTGAATTTATTTATCCCGAAGCAAAAGACTATAACAAGGAACTTCTTCTTGCCACGATACAACAAATCGAAAACGAACTGCTTGATATAGCCGAAAATTATGATTTAACACTAACCTGCATGGGGTTTGAAATGCCGGGTTTTGGAAATTTGACTATTTACGAACTCATTAGCTTTGCTGTGGTACATACAAAGAGACATATTTATCAATTACAAAATATTTATAAAGCAATAAGAAATTAAAAGATGAGATCTAAAACTAAAACCATTTTACTCTCCGGACTTGTTGCCGGAACATTTGATGTTACTGCTGCAATCACGGTTTACGCTTTAATTCTAAAAAAAACTACCGGAATAAAAATTCTGCAATCAATAGCAAGTGCCATTTTTAAAAAAGAGGCTTACGATGGCGGTTTACCAATGGCTTTTTGCTGTCTGGTTTTTCATTATCTAATTGCACTTAGTTTTGCCTGGTTTTATTTTATCATTTATCCTTACTTGCCCATTCTTAAAAAAAATGCCATAATTTCCGGTTTTCTATATGGTATTTTAGTCTGGGTTATCATGAACCTGATTGTTTTGCCGATTGCCTTTCCGGTTTTACCCGAAAAACATTTAGATTTTCCGCTATTCTTATCCATGCTGATTTTAATGTTCTGCATCGGACTGCCAATTGCCTTTATTACCAGAAAATATTATACAAATTCAAAATAATTTTGACTTAACATTTGCGGCCTGAAACTTAAATCCTGAAACAAAAAAGCAGCCTCTGATTTATGACTGGAGGCTGCTTTTTTATTTATACGATTAAAATTTATTGCTAAACTTTTGTTCTTCCGGTTATCAATGAAATAATAAAGAGAACGATAAAAATGAAGAATAAAACTTTTGCAATACTCGCGGCTCCGGCAGCAATACCCCCAAAACCAAAAATTCCTGCTATTATAGCCAGAATTATAAATGTGACTGTCCAACGTAACATAATCTTGTTCTTTAAGTTTGTAAATACGACTTTTTAAAGCCTTTTTTATTTGTTACTCAAAGTTCTTCTAAACATAAAGAATATTTTAACTCAAAACGTTAAACTTTTGATGCAATAAACTATAAATCAACTTTTTGGAGTACTTTTATAATTCCCGATTTTCGTTTACAGAATTCCCATACAAATGCTTTTGAGTTAATTTTTTGATTGATTGGATTAATCCTCCCCTGGTCCTTAAACTAATTTTAGATAAAATTTTCAGAGATATGCAATTAGCTGTTACACAAAATATATTAGCTACAAAACATGGTGTGATTCTCGAAAAATCAGAACGTTCATTTGAAGAGTTAGGAGTTTTAAATCCGGCAATATATCAGGACGGAAATACAATACATATGTTTTACAGAGCTGCAAAAAGAGGCAATTTTTCGACAATAGGCTATTGTCGTTTCGAAGGCCCCGTAACCTTAGCAGAACGTTTTATCGAACCTGTTTTTGTACCAGAATATATTTATGAGATTCATGGAGTCGAAGATCCACGTATTACCAAAATTGATGATACGTTTTATATGACTTACGTTGCTTATGATGGTTTGAATGCCTGTGGCGCAATTGCAACCTCAAAAAATTTAAAAGTTTTTAAAAAGAAAGGAATTATAACACCCCGATTTATTCTGAATGAATTTACGAATTTAATTAGAAAGGATTTACAGAATCCGCTGATTGCCAAAATTTTGGCTTTTAATGTAGAAAGAAATTATCCGCTTACAGAAACCCTGAAAGACGGTTTGTATGTATGGGATAAAAATGTGGTTCTTTTTCCTAAAAAAATAGACGGGAAATTTGTGGGTTTACATCGCTTGTTTCCCTCCATTCAGATTTTCAGTTTTGAGAAAAAGACAGACTTAACAGCTGAATACTGGAAAGAATATATGAAAAACCTTCCTGACCATCTGGTTATGGAACCCAAATACGAGCACGAAACAAGCCATATTGGCCCCGGTGCTCCGCCAATTGAAACTAAAGAAGGCTGGTTATTGATATATCATTCTGCCGAACGACGCGAAAAAGGACTGGTCTATCATGCTTCGGCAGCTTTACTGGATCTCGAAAATCCGCAAAAGGTATTAGCCAGATTACCAAAACCAATTATTACACCAACAGAATATTACGAAAGACACGGTTATGTTAACTATGTAGTTTTTCCAACAGGAACAGCCATTTTTAAAGACCAACTCTATATTTATTATGGTGCTGCCGATGACAAAATTGCGGTAGCTTCATTGAACCTAAACGACTTATTAACTGAACTTAAACAGAATCCCCATGAAAACGATATCAAATAAATCAAAAATAGTTTTTCTTTCGACATTTCCTCCAACTCAATGCGGAATAGCTACTTATACTCAGGATACCATAAAAGGAATCACAGATGTTTTTGGAAAATCAATTACTTGTGAAATTTGTGAACTGGTTGATAAACCCAAAGAAAAAACAACACAGGCATTTACTTTAAACACAAAAAATAAGGAAGAATATACTAAAGTAGCCGAAGAAATTAATAACGATAAGTCTGTTAAGCTTGTTCATATTCAGCATGAATTTGGTTTATTTGGAGGAAATTATGGCGATTACCTGTTAGATTTTTTAAATGTGATCAAGAAACCTTTGACTTATACATTTCACAGCGTTATTCCAAATCCGAATCAGGAACTTAAAACATTCGTAAAACTGCTGCTTTCTTATAGCAATTCGGTATTTGTAATGACCAATCAATCCAAAGAAATTTTAATTAAAGATTACGATATTAAAGACGAAATTATTACTTGTGTGCCACACGGAACGCATATTGTAATTTACGAAACACCAGATCAGGCAAAACAAAAATTTGATATTCAAGACAGAAAAGTACTTTCGACATTTGGCCTTTTGGGTGAAGGTAAAAATATTGAAACCGGTTTGCAGGCATTACCTCGAATTATCAAAAAAAATCCTAATGTATTGTACCTGATCATTGGCAAAACACATCCAAATTTAATTGTTAACGGCGTTGATGCTTACAGAGATACATTAGAAGCTATTGTTGAAGATTTAAATCTGCAAAACAATGTACGTTTTATCAATCAATATCTCGATACCAATGAACTTTTAGAGTATCTAAAAGCTACAGATGTTTACTTATTTACCTCAAAAGATCCGAATCAGGCAGTAAGCGGCACTTTTTCGTATGCCATGAGTTGTGCCTGCCCTATTGTAGCATCAAAAATTCCGCATACACTAGAAGTACTGACTCCGGATTCAGGAATATTAGTTGATATTGGAAATGCAGATCAGTTTGCCGAAGCCACCATCAAACTGCTTTCTGATGATAATTTAAGACATGAAATGGGCATTAACTCCTTCACCAAAACCCGTGCATCATCTTGGGAAAATGTAGCCATTACACACATGAATACTTATAAAAATCTGATTGATAATCCGGGGGAAATAAAATTCAGCTATCCGGATATTCAATTAAAACATATCAAAAAACTTACAACTGATTTAGGAATTATTCAATTTAGTAAAATTTCGATTCCTGATTTCGAATCTGGTTATACATTAGATGATAATGCACGTGCTTTGATTGCATTTTGTATGCATTACAAACTAACTCAGGACAAAGATGATTTACCATATATTTTAATTTATCTGGATTTTATCGAACGTTGTCAAAAACCAAAAGGCGATTTTATCAATTATGTCGATCAGGAAAACAGAGAACATATCGAACAAAATGCCGAAGTTAATCTGGAAGATTCAAATGCGAGAGGAATTTGGGCTTTGGGAACAGTAGTTTCGATTGCCAATATCTTACCGGACACGATTTCTAAAAAAGCATCAAAATGTTTATTGCAATCACTTAAATGGGCAGAAAACATACAATCTCCTCGTTCGATAGGTTTTGCCACAAAAGGACTTTATTTATATCATTCTGCCATTCCTAACTTATATGTCGCTGCTATTATTAATAAACTGAATGCAAAATTGCTTTCTAATTATGAAATTCACGCTTCAAACGACTGGAAATGGTTTGAAAACTATATGACTTACGGAAACGGAGTTTTACCAGAATCTATGCTTTATGCCTATTTAGTCACCAACAAACCTATTTACAAAAAAGTAGCACTAGACTCGCTCGACTTTTTAATGTCGAAAATGTTTACTGATAAAAACAGTTTCAAAGTTATTTCAAATAATGGCTGGCTGCACAGAGATTCAGAACCACACGAATACGGAGAACAGCCTATTGATGTGGCGTACACCATTCAAACCTTAAACTCTTTCTATAAAGCGTTTAAGGTTCCGGAATACAAATACAAAATGAAAACCGCTTTTAACTGGTTTTTAGGCAAAAATCATTTAAATCAAATTATGTACAATCCGGTAAGCGGCGGTGGTTATGACGGACTTGAAAAAGAAAACGTTAATTTAAATCAGGGTGCCGAATCGACCGTGTGCTATTTAACTGCCCGACTGATTATGGAAAACCTTAAATTATCAGAAACCAAGGTAATTCCGTTAATAAAATCCAGAACCGGAGTTGCCATAAACTCTTAATAAATCACATTATTAATACTTACAAAAATTCTATAAAACCCAGAAAATCCCTTTAACCGAAGGGATTTTCTGGGTTTTAACAATTTACGCATAACGACACTTTATCCTAATTATTGTGTTTAATTATGTTAATTATATAAACTTCAAAAAAAGTTGTGTAAGATTTTTTCTTCAGTTCTAAAGTAAATTTAATCATCAATAATCGAAGAGAACACAACCCTATTAACGAGTTGATTTTCAAGGATTAGATTTAACTTAAAACCTAGTATTTTGATTCTTACTTTAAAAAATACATTCACAGAAATAGGAAATGCAGCCCTGTTTGCAAAACAGTTTTTTAAGGAGGTTTTTGTACCGCCTTATGAGGCAAAAGAGTTTTTGAAACAATGTTATGTTATTGGTTATAAATCCTTGCCTTTGGTTGCTATAACCGGTTTTATTATGGGATTAGTTCTTACGCTTCAGTCAAGACCAACTCTGGTAAAATTTGGTGCCGAATCCTGGTTGCCGGGAATGGTTGCACTCTCGCTGATCAGAGAAATTGCTCCGGTAATTACAGCTTTGATTTGTGCAGGAAAAATTTCTTCCGGAATTGGTGCCGAACTGGGTTCGATGAAAGTAACAGAACAAATTGATGCCATGGAAGTTTCAGCTATCAATCCTTACAACTATTTGGTCGTAACCCGAATTCTGGCCTGTACTTTAATGGTACCGCTGTTGGTGTTTTTTGCTGATTCCATCGGGATTATTGGTGGGTATGTTGGAATTAACATTCACGGCGATGTCAATTTTTACCGGTATCTAACCCAAATTTTGCAATCTCTTGAATTCCTGGATTTAATTCCCGCTACAATAAAAACATTCTTCTTTGGATTTTTTATCGGAATGATTGGATGTTATAAAGGCTTTAATGCCTCAAATGGAACCGAAAGTGTGGGTAGAGCCGCAAACTCAGCTGTTGTAACGGCATCTCTGAGCATTTTTATTATCGATATGGTAGCTGTTCAAATAACCGATTTATTTTTTTAAGATGATTAAGGAAAAACAACATAAAGACACCAAACAAAAAGTTGCAGATAAAACTCCGATAATTGAAATCAGGGATTTGCACAAAACATTTGGTAAAGACAATGCGGTTTTAAATGGCGTAAATCTTACTGTAAACAAAGGCGAAGATTTAGTGATTTTAGGCCGTTCCGGATCAGGAAAATCAGTTACAATAAAATGTATTGTAGGATTGATTGAACCCGATAAAGGCGAAATTAAAGTTTTTGATGAAAATGTGCTGAATCTTAAAAAAAGTGAACTTAATGAAATCAGAGTCCGAATTGGATTTTTATTTCAGAGTGGTGCTTTATACGATTCAATGTCTGTTAGAGAAAATTTGGCTTTTACCTTAAAAAAACACAAACGGGATTTAACTCCTGATGAAGTTGAAAATGAAGTTATAGAAGCGCTTGACAATGTTGGTTTAAGCGATGCTATCGACAAAATGCCATCTGAATTATCAGGTGGAATGCAAAAACGAATTGGCTTAGCCAGAACTTTAATCTTAAAACCGGAGATTATTTTATATGATGAACCCACAACAGGATTAGATACGATAACGTCAAGAGAAATAAGCAAATTAATTCTGGACATAAAACATAAACGCAAAACAACTTCGATCATTATTACACACGATATGGCTTGCGCAAAGCTTACTGCCGACCGAATCATGGTTTTAAAAGACGGAGTAATTCACGCAGAAGGAACATACGAGGAACTGGAAAAAGATGAAGACGAATGGGTTCGCTCTTTTTTTGAATAATACTAAAACAAATAATTAGAAATCATGGATAAGCAATCTGGATATACTTGGAAATTAGGAATGTTTGTAACAATAGGTTTGCTGCTTTTTATAATGGCAATTTACTTTATCGGAAAACAAAAAAACCTTTTCGGTTCAACATTCAACATCACATCGCAGTTTAAAACCGTTAGCGGATTAGAAGTGGGTAATAATGTTCGTTTTTCAGGAATTAATATCGGAACTGTAGAAGAAATCAGACTTATAAACGATTCTTCTGTAGTGGTTTCAATGGTTATAAAAGATGAAGTACGAAAATTTATCAAAACAGATGCGCGCGCCAGTATTGGTTCTGACGGATTAATGGGCGATAAAGTATTAACCATTTCTCCGGGCGTAAAATCGACAAAAGAAATCGAAAACAACGGTAAAATTGCTTCTATTGACGGAATTGAAATGAATGATATCATGAAAAGCGTTAAAAAAAGTGTCGATAATGTTAGCGTAATCTCTGATGAGCTTGCGATTTTTAGCCACAGCATGAACAACGGAAATGGTGCTCTCGCAAGATTGGTTCGTGATGATAAAATGGCCAACAGCGTTTCGAATACACTTTCGAATTTAGAATCCGGAACCAAAGGTTTTAGTGATAATATGGAAGCGGCAAAAAGTAACTTTTTGTTTAGAGGCTACTTCAAGAAAAAAGAGAAGGAAAAGGAAAAACAAAAAGAAGAATTAAAAGAGAAAAAAGAAGAGCAAAAGGAAAAAGCTGCCAAAGAGAAAGAGGCAAAAGCCAAAGAAGAGAAAGAAAAGCAGGAAAAAGCTAAAGAAGAAAAAGAAAAGCAAAAACAGGAGAAACAAAAAGAAGAAGACGCTAAAAAAGCTCAGAATGAAAAAGGGAAACCCTAACAGATTAAAGCCAAGAGTATGAAAACTTCATATAAAAATATAAGCCTTAAAATCCTAAAAGTAACAGGAATAGTAATAGCAGGCATTTTGCTGTTACTATTTTTGATTCCGTTACTATTTCCGGGAACTGTCGCCGCCGAAGTTAAAAAAATTGCAAATGAACGTTTAGATACAAAATTGGATTTCTCAAAGTCAAGATTATCATTTTTTACTCATTTTCCTTCGCTAACCGTTTCCCTTGATGATATTTCGCTTACCGGTTCAGCACCATTTCGCAATGATACTTTACTAAAAGCAGATCAGGTTGCTTTTGGAATTAACTTAAAAAGGCTGATTTTTGATAATGAAGTAAAGATTAATAAATTATATGTTTCTAAAGCTTTAATCAATATTATGATGAACCAGAAAGGGCAAGCCAATTATAATATTTATGTTGCTCCTGAAGATCGTGACAAAAAACCAAACGATCCCAATGCTCCCGAGGAAGGAACTGCAATTAAACTCGAACGAATTGATCTCGAAGATTGCCATGTGAAATACAATGACCGCTCTGCCAAAATTCTGGTCGACGCCAAAGGATTTAATTATATTGGAAAAGGAAATTTAAGCGAAGATATCTTTGATTTAAATACCGATGCCCAAATCGATCATGTTGATTTTTATTATAACCGAACTGCATATCTTCAAAAAAAAGAAGTACGAGCCAATTTAATCACCCGAATCAATACACACGCTCTTTCGTTTATTCTTCAAAAAAACGAATTACGAATCAATAAATTACCTTTAAAATTTACCGGTTTATTTACCATATTAAGAGAGGGTTATAAAATCAACATCAAAGCGGCATCCGAAAATACCACTTTAAAAGATTTGTTTTCAGTCATGCCTCCGGAATATTTAACATGGTTGGATGAAACCGAAATATCAGGCAAAAGTGATTTGCTTTTTACTTTTAGAGGAAATTATAATGTTTCTCAGAATCAAAAACCAGATTTGGCTTTCAATTTAAAGATTGATAAAGGAGCTATAAATTATCAAAATGCGCCTGCTCCGCTAACCAGTTTTCAAATGAATCTTAGCGCTGTTTTGCCTTCACTTGATATTGAAAAACTTTTGGTAAATCTAGAAACCTTTAAATTTAAAGTTGGCGAAAAAGATTATTTTACGGCTTATTTGCGCAGTAAAGGTTTTAACGAAATGACTGTCGATGCCAGCGTAAAAGGTGATTTGGATCTGGCTACAATCGATGCTGCTTTGGGTTTAAACACAATTGATCTTAAAGGAATTTTAAAAACTAATATTCAGGCAAAAGGTATTTTTAGCAGTTCGAAAAAGCTATTCCCAAAAACGATTGGCGGAATTTCTTTGCGCGATGGCTGGCTTAAAACAGACTCCTATCCTAACCCAATTACCAACATTACCTTTATTGCCAATGTGCTTAATAAAGCCGGAACTTATCAGGATTTAATTGTTGCCGTTGCTCCTGCATCATTTGTTTTTGAAGGAAATCCGATGTATGTAAACGCTGCACTTTCAGACTTTAGTGATTTGGCTTACAATGCCAAAATTAAAGGAGAACTGAATCTGGGCCGGATTTATCAGGTTTTCTCCAAAAAAGGGCTTGATCTTAAGGGTTACGCAAAAGCCAATCTTTCGCTAAAAGGAAAACAAAGTTATGCTGCTAAAGGACAATATAACAAACTGGATAATCGCGGAACGCTTTTGCTGAAAAACATTAAAGCTACATCTGAACTTTTTCCTAAAGCCTTTTTGATCAAACAAGGAAATTTCCGTTTTCAGAATGAAAAAATGTGGTTTGAAAAATTCAATGCTTCTTATGGGAAATCAGATTTTGACATTAACGGATATTTGCTAAATACGATTAATTATTTTCTGGAATCGCACGGAACATTGAGCGGAAATTTCAACATGAAATCAAAACTAATTAATGTTGATGAATTTATGGCGCTTAAAAAAGGCGAAAACTCAGATCGAAATATTGAAGTAGATTATGCCAAAGAAGATCATCCCAAAATGAGCGGTGTCGTTATGGTACCCAAAAACTTAAATGTTTCTCTAAATGCCAATGTAGATAAAGTAGAATATAACGGATTGGTTTTAAATAAACTTTCCGGAAAAGCAGGAATTAGAAAAAGTGGTTTTTACTTAGAAAATGCCACTTTTAGTATCATAGACTGCATTTTAGGAATCGATGCTTCATACAAAGACGAAACGCCAGCTTCGGCACATTTTAATGCTCATTTCAGAGCCAAAGATTTTAGTATACAAAGAGCTTACAAAGAAATTCCGATGTTTCATGAGATGGTCACCGTAGCCGAAAAAGCACATGGAATTATTTCTGTCGATTATAAAATTAAAGGCGATTTAAACGGAAACATGGCCCCTATTTATGAATCTCTTGAAGGTAGCGGAATTTTAAACCTGCGTGATGTACAAATAAAAGGGCTAAAATTATTTGACGGCATTAGCTCTAAAACCGGACAAAAAGGTCTGGATAATCCTGATATGAAAGGAATCGAAATTAAATCAAATATCGATAATAATTTAATTCATATCGAGCCTTTTACATTTAGTCTAGCCTCTTTTAGGCCTACTATAAAAGGAACAACAAGTTTTGACGGATTATTGGATTTAAGAATGCGATTAGGACTTCCGCCATTTGGCATCATCGGAATCCCGATTGTGATAACCGGTACACATCAGGATCCAAAAATTAAAGTATTTAGTAAAACCGGAAAAAAAATAAACGACGCCATCTACGACGAAATACACAATAAAGTGATCCGCGAAGAAAAAGTCAGCAAACCATAAATTAAGTTTACATGAAAACTAAAAAACAAAATAAAAGTAGTGCGTTTGAAAAATTTGCTACTCGTGTATCAAAAGCCGCGGGCAGTACACCCGCTTTTATTGGTGCTTTTATCATTGTTGTTGCCTGGGCAGTTTCGGGTCCTATTTTCGATTATTCAGAAACCTGGCAATTGGTCATCAATACCGGAACTACGATTATTACATTTTTGATGGTGTTTTTAATTCAGAAAGCACAGAACAAAGATTCATTGGCTATTCAGCTAAAATTAAACGAATTAGTCGCTTCAAATGAATATTCGAGCAACAGCTTAGTCGATATTGAAAGCATAACCGAAGAAGAGATGATTATTGTTCAAAAGTATTATCAAAGACTTAGCTCGCTGGCTAAAAAAGACGAAAGCATCAGAAACTCGCATTCTATTGCCGAAGCGCAAGAACAACACGAACGCAAAGACAAAAACAGAACTAAATCGCGCACTAGAAATATTACAAAAAAATGAAACTACGCTCTACCGAAACTTTCTGGCCCTTAAAATATGCTATGAAAAACAGTTATCCTTCTATCGATTCAGATATCACTACCCCGATTCTGATTATTGGTGGCGGAATAACAGGTGCATTAATAGCTTATAAATTAATTACTGCAGGAAAAAAAGTAGTACTTGTCGACCGGCGTGATGCCTGTAACGGAAGTACTGCAGCCAGTACTGCTTTGCTTCAATATGAAATTGATCTTTCGCTGCATGAACTCATCAAACTCAGAGGAGAAGAATGCGCTGTTGACAGTTATAAAAATGGTAAAAAAGCAATTTTTGACTTGCGTACTATAATTGACACCATAAAAAGCGACTGTAAATTCGAGTTCAAAAAAAGTATTTATTTTACTTCTGTAAAAAAAGATCTTCCGTTTTTGAAGAACGAATACAAATGCAGAAAAGAGCACGGTTTTGATGTCAACTGGCTCGAAAGATGGGATTTGGAAAAAATGGGGTTAAATGCAATTGCTGCAATCGAATCTACAACGGCTGCTGTTATGGATCCGTTTAAATTAGCCAATGATTTACTGATTTACTGCCAAAAAAAGGGTATGCAGATTCTGGATCGTACCAATATAACTTCTATTCAAAACCAAAAAGGAAAATGTATTGCGTATACTGAGCATCAATTTACCATTACGGCAGATCATATTATTCATTGTACGGGATATGAAAGTACCGAAACTCTTGCAGAAAAAGTGGTCGATTTAAAAAGTACGTATGTCATTACTTCTGAAAGTTTACCCACTTTGCCAGCCGCTTTTAAAAATGCTGTTTTTTGGGATACTTCGTCTCCTTACTTATACTTTAGGGCAACTGCAGATAACAGGATTATTGCCGGTGGTGGCGACGAAGAGTTTAAAGATCCTAAAAAACGTGATAAATTATTGCCTAAAAAAGAGCAGTTTTTATTACGTCATTTTCATAAAAAATTCCCAAAAATTGATTTTAAATTAGATTACTCCTGGGCTGGAACTTTTGGAGAAACACAAGATGCTTTGCCTTATTTTGGTAAACCTGATCCTCAAAAAAATGAACATTATGTTCTGGGTTTTGGAGGAAACGGAATCACTTTTAGCGTTATAGGAATGAATTCGATTTTAGACTCAATTCATAATAAAAAAAATCAGGATTTAAAGTATTATCGATTTGGGCGTTAAAAAGCAGAAGTTTTTTAACGGTTCAAAGCGGCAAAGGTTCATAGTGGCAAAGTTTTTAACCTTTGTTCCTTTGAACCTTTTTTATTAAATAACTAATTCCATCTGGATATTGCAACGTTTATAAGGCGTAGCCAGACCAAAGACTTTCTGGA